>FPHC01000036.1_pt1 | contig 28975 bp, 26 predicted proteins | sample 1057211 | NCBI WGS metagenome assembly FPHC01 (sample SAMEA4473313, study PRJEB15554) | hydrothermal vent metagenome | biome: marine basaltic hydrothermal vent biome; feature: marine hydrothermal vent; material: water | place: Pacific Ocean | collected 2011-06-14/2011-07-23 | depth 1199 m
GGGTTTATAATAATATACCATTGAGGGTCTATCATTAAAATTAGCAAGAGCCAAAGCATAATCGGCTAAACAGTTTTAGTTAAGATTATACCTAAATCTAATATGATATAATCATATCGGACAAAGGTGTAGCTGTAGGGGTCGGCTTGAAAGTAGCTTCTGTTTTAGCCTTTGGTATTTTATCTGTTTGTATTCATCAGTCATTGAAACTTGTCACCTAACTTTTTAAAACAGTGATAAAAAGTAGCAAAAAGTTGACTCCAAACTATAGCGTATGGCTTAAAAATGGGATTTTTAGGGTAAAAGCTCAAAAGATGGGGTAAAGTTATGAAATAATGGCTTGGAGGATTTTTTTAAACACATAATTTTACTACAGGATTAGAAGAGGCTTCTTGTGATGGGGGAATTTGCAAGTGGCTCTCTCTATAGCATAATTTTGGTTAAAGCAGATATGATAATTTGCTATTATAATACTTTATAGCTTAGGTAGATATAAATTGGGTTTGGTTTTTAGATACGACTAGAGTTCTTGCAAAACTAGGAGGCGATGGCTTTAGCCTTGTTAATGATAGACCCCTTTGCTTCTTTGCTTGTGCTTTGCCTCTTTGTCTCTGTGGAGGCATTTTTGGATATATGCAGCCATATCTAAAAAAATGTGTGATGAAAGTCGTAAGCCAATATTTATATCTCTTTATACTTTCGTATATATCTAGGTAGCATACTCTCGTTTCCTATCAATCCGCCTTGGTGTATGTATAGTATAGGGTTTGTAAATATCTCCCTATGGCTTAGTAGTGTGATCCACCCCTTTGGGTCGTATAGTAGATCGAACTCTATGGCTGTTTGACTCTGTAGCTCTCGCCATATTTTGTAGAACTCTTTGTAGAGTTTACCAAAGTGATACTTCTTGTTGCTATTGAGTAGAGTAGGGTGGTGTGATGTATCGCTCTCTAGCATAGAAAACTGCTCTCTTAGGTAGCTCTCGTCACCTACGCATGGAGTAGTAAATACTCTTGATGAGCTGTGTTTTTGTAGATATAGAGCAGTAGTGCCTGTGCCTGATGGCAAGAAGATATCAAGAGCCTCTATCTGATTAGATACTCTAAACTCCTCTATCTCATCGGCTAATATCTTTAGCCCATATTCGGCACTCTCCTCTCTCCCTCCCTCTTGGATAAGCAGTATATCATCGCTATTTGCCAAATCTACATCTATCTCACCCTCTATGATATGCATGCCATTATCCAATGCGGCTGCATAGTTGCCTTGTGGATTCTCTCTCAGGTAGGTTGGTATATGGTCTACATAGTAGTCAAACTCCCATCTTCGTATCTTGGCTAAGACAGAGAGCGAATACATAGCATTGGATTGGTTGGAGCCGTAGGAGATTATCTTTTTGATGTGTGGTAGATCACTCTGTAGATAGTAGTGAAATTTTCGTGCTTTGTTACCTGAAAAATCTATATCTATAAGGTCATCTCTCTTGAGGTAGTAGCTATGGTTTTCAAACTCTATCTCATCTACTCTACTAGGTAAAGATAGTCTATACATACTTCTAGCTCTCTATATATCTTGATAGTATCTGGCGTATGAGGAGAGTATAGCTCTTCATCACTTTGCTCTTTGGTGTGCCACCTCTTCTAAATATCTTGTATATCCCCTCTAGCTCTCTCTTCTCATCATCATTTAGTGATATCTTTTTGGATATATCCAAACTCTCTATCTCTATATCTGCTCTGTTTGCATGTGGTCTGTTGGCTATCTCTTGGGTATAGTATATGGTGCGTCTGAGGAGTATATATGGGAAGTTGCGATTTTGCATAGGTCCTACCTCTACCCTCTTGCTACCTAGCTTTTGACCTAGTACTTTCATATCTGATATCTCATTGTATCCCAACATTACGCCTACTCCACCTGCTATCGCACCTATGGCAGATCCTAACATAAAGCTACTTCCTCCTACCATCAGGTCGATTCCTGAGCCTGTCAATGCTCCGCTAGTGACACCTGCTATAAGCATATCTCTTTTGCTTAGTCCAAATAGTGATTCGCTCTCTTTGGAAAATAGATCCATCTCTAAAAATAGTGCCGTATCTATGGTGCTATCTAAACTACTATGTTTCCATATCTTGGCTATCTTTTGGTGCATAGTGTTCTCTATGGAGCGAATCTTCTCTTTGTAGTTTTCGACAACTTGACTCTTTTCACTATCTGTAGCTTCATTTGATGATATAGGTAGAGATGATATGTAGCTAAGTGCATTGGCAGTAGACTTGGCTATGAGGTTGGCGGAGTCATCTATCTTTTGAGATTGGTATTTGGCAAATATATCTATAGACTCCTTGACTCCACTAGTCCACTCCTCTTTGAGCTGTGCCATACTCTCTAGCAGGGCTATATGTTGAGAGAAGTTTGCCTCCATAGGGTTAAATAGCCTTACAAGTCGAAAATATTGCCCTAGAGCCATTTTCCACTCATCTACATAGTTGCTATCATCTATGAGGTTGATGAGTGCCATAGAGGGTTGACCTGTCCATCTGAGTATCTCCATCTCTGCTTCATACTCCACACCATAAGGCTTGGAGCCATCGACTACATAGATGATACCTGCACCACTCATGATAGGTTCTAGTAGCTCTACCTCATCATGAAATCTAGCATCATCTCTATGCTCATAGATAAACTTTTTGACTCTATCGGGTCTGTGATGAGCAGATATATCCTCTGCTTTGAGCCATGCTAGTGTAGCTCTAGCTCTCTGAAATCCTGGAGTGTCATATAGCTCATACAGTATCTTTCCATCTATGCGTAGTGGAAATGCTCTCTGCTTGGTGGTGGTACCTGGGATATTTGATATCTGTACACTCTCATCATGTGCTAGTGTAGATACTATGCTACTCTTGCCCTTGTTTGGGTGTCCTACTACGGCAAATCGTGGATACTCTAAAGACATCTCTTCGTCCTAAATATAGTTTCAAATCATATTTTATCTGAATGGATTTATATATAGCCAATAATTACCTATTTTTTATGATTCTCTTCTGATCTTCTATGATTTTGGTAAGAAGATGATTTGCCTCTATCTTTTCGTCTACTCTCTTTATTCCTTTGATTGGAGCGGTTTTTAGAGCCACCACTGCCACCTCTTTGACCTCTCTTTTTCTGAATCGGTTCTGCTTTTATCGATGGGTCTGGTCTGAACTCCTCTATAGTCTCTCTAGGTATATCTTTTTTGATAAGCTTCTCGATACCCCTTAAGAGCATTTTTTCATCTATGCAGACTAAAGATAGAGCTTCACCATCATTGCCTGCTCTTCCTGTCCTGCCTATGCGGTGTACATAGTCTTCAGGGACATTGGGAAGTTCAAAGTTGACAACATGGGGTAGTTGATCTATATCTATACCTCGTGCAGCTATATCTGTAGCCACCAATACGCGCACCGAGCCATCTTTGAACTTTGCCAACGCTTTAGTTCTTGCACCTTGGCTTTTGTTGCCATGTATAGCGACAGCATTTATCATAGAGTTTGATAGATACTCTGTGAGTCTATTGGCTCCATGTTTGGTTCTGGTAAATACCAATACTTGCCTCCAATCTCCATCTTTGATGAGTCTAACCAAAAGCTCTTTTTTTCGTTTGCAGTCAACAGGATATACCTTTTGTGCTATCGTATCAGCAGAGATGTTTTGTCGTGCTACCTCTATGAGCTTCGGAGAGTTCAGGAGTCCATCAGCAAGTCTCTTGATATCGTTTGAGAATGTGGCAGAAAATAGTAAGTTTTGACGGTGTTTAGGGAGCTTTGCGAGTATCTTTTTGATATCATGTATAAAGCCCATATCTAGCATCCTATCTGCTTCATCTAAAATAAGTGTATCGATATGGGATAGATCTATAGCTCCTTGGTTCATCAAGTCTAGTAGTCTACCAGGCGTTGCTATGACTATATCGACACCTTTTCTTAGTTTGGCCTTTTGTGGATTTATCCCTACACCACCAAATATGACTGTAGATGTAAATGGAAGGTATTTGCCATAAATCTCTACAGATTCTGCTACTTGAGCTGCTAGTTCTCGTGTAGGGGTCAATATCAATGCACGGATAGCTCTCTTACCTTTTCTTTGTGGTATCTGCTGAAGCTTCTCTAGTAATGGAAGTGTAAAACCAGCTGTTTTGCCAGTACCTGTTTGGGCTCCTGCGAGTATATCTGAGCCATCAAGTATTGTAGGAATGGCTTGTTTCTGTATAGGGGTGGGAGTAGTGTAGCCTTGATCTGATATAGCATCAAGGATCTCTTTGGATAGACCAAGATTTAAAAATGACATATGTAGTAGTACCTTTATATAGTTGACCTCTTCTTGAGAGGTCATAAGTTGATAAGAGAAAGGAGTCGTAAAGTGAAGAACGCCTAAATTTTGAGTGAATTATAGCATAATATATCTTTTTGTCCACTATCTAGTGTGAAGCTCTCTTCATTTTGATATTGTCTAGCTTCAATCCACTTATCTTTGATGCCCATATATCATAAAATTTATCTGTAGGTTTATACTCATCTTGTGATGCACCTATGGGATATATGGTAACTCCCTCACTCTTTTGGGCTAGTGGTATCACAAAATCTACAAAATCCATAGTGGGTGGCTCCCATGACTTGACATACAGTAGCACCTCTCCATTGGAGTTCTCTATCACACTCTCATCATCATCTAGTGAGTGACTACCACCTGCTTCGTATATATATTTTGCAGATATCCCCTCTATATCGTTGTAGATTAGTATAGTATCGCTATCTATAGCCCATCCTATAGCTACGCTATATCCCTCTTCTAGCGAAGGGGTAGACTCTACCTCTATCTCTTCTCTGCTATCTAGTAGTGCTTCATCATCTCTAGCCTCTGTAGTGATAAGTGGTCTTCTCATCTCATCTAGCATATCGACTACACCATCTATGGATAGTGTGGCTCTATCTATAGCTCTTTGCAATCTCATGCCAGACCAAATCATAAGCAAGTATCTCAAAAATAGTGCATAAAATAGTGTAGTCATAGCCAAAAACTTCCACCACTCACCTAAAAGTGAAGCTGACTCTATCATATCGCTACTTAGCTCTCCCCCCAATCTAAAGTAGTGACTCTTCTCTATAAGCTCTAGTGATGGTATAGCTTGAGGTAGTATCTCGCTCCAAGGCAGTGCAATCAATGAGAAGAGGTGGTGAAGCTCTTGTGGTGTGATGTGTAGTGTACTACTCCATCCAAATGCTATATCTTCACCAGTTATCACCCCTATCAGGGCTAGAAAGAGTCCTATAGAGAATGTGAGAGCCATCTCTTGAGATCTTCTGATGACTATCCAGTTGGCTAGTAGTGGGTTGATGTGTAGATTTGCAAATATCTCACGACTCTTTTGGGGTAGAAGTAGTATGATATTTTGCATCCAAAAGGCAGGTGAGATATGTATGAGTCTGCTATCTGCCCTATCGGCTCTAGCCATAGCGAAGAGTGATAGAGTCATAGTTGTTATAGGTAGTATCAAAGTAGCGATTAGAAAGTACAAAACATTTATAGGTTCGCTACCGCTGTAGTTGAGTAGTGCCACTCCTGATATGATGCCCAGAAGTAGAGATATTATCAGCATAGATAGGGTAGCAAATCTCATATATCTGCTGACTTTTTGGCTAAGAATGGGTGTAGAGAGCAGATATCTATGTTTTTCTATCCATAGCTTGATGAGTTGTGTAGAGTCAAGTAGTATATGATCATGCTCTAGTCCAAATTTACGATTTGCTTCATGTGAAGAGATATCTATCTGCATTAGCTCTTGCAGATCTATATACTCCTCTATGCTTAAACTATCTCTGTTCATCCATGCTCGCAACTGTAAGATATAGTCTATCTCTCATCAGGGCAGCCATATATCAAACATCGAAGCTCTTCTCTGTAGGCTTCATGGTCATAATCTTTTACTCTAGCTACACCATCCTCTACAGCTGCTTGTGCTACAGCTGATGCTACCCATATGAGTACCTCTTTGTTAAATGGTAGTGGTATGATATGGTTTTTTCCAAACTCTAGCTCATCGTTGTGGTATGCGGCTTTGACATGTGGAGGGACTGGCTCTTTTGCCAAATCAGCCAATGCTCTAGCTGCTGCTAGCTTCATCCCCTCTGTCACTTTCCTAGCTCTCACATCCAATGCACCCCTGAATATAAATGGAAAACCTAACACATTGTTGACTTGATTTGGGTAGTCGCTTCTACCTGTCCCCATGATGACATCGTCTCTGACTTCTAATACCTCTTCGGGTAGTATCTCTGGTACTGGATTGGCAAGGGCAAAGATGATAGGCTCTGGTGCCATCTTGAGTACCATATCCTGTGTCAATGCACCAGCGGAGCTGAGTCCCAAGAACATATCTGCACCATCTATGATATCAGAGAGAGTTTTAGCATCTGTATCCATGGCAAAATTGGCTTTGTATGAGTTGAGGTCATCTCTGCTTGTACTGATAACACCTTTTCTATCGCAAAGGTATAGATGCTTTACCCCTAACTCTCTATACATTTTGGCACATGATAGACCCGCTGCACCTGCACCATTGACTACTACTTTGACATCTTCTATCTTTTTGCCTGATATCTCCATAGCATTAAGTAGTCCTGCTGATGTGATGATAGCTGTACCATGCTGGTCATCATGAAATACAGGTATATCTAGTGCCTCTTGTAGTCTAGTCTCTATCTCAAAACATTTGGGTGCTTTGATATCCTCTAAGTTGATACCGCCAAATGTAGGTGCTATAGCTTTGCAAGTATCTATGATCTCATCTACCTCTTTGACATCAAGCTCTATATCAAAAGCATCTACTTTTGCAAATTGCTTAAATAGTACAGATTTACCCTCCATTACAGGCTTACCTGCCAATGGTCCTATATCGCCTAGACCCAATACTGCTGTGCCGTCAGATATGACTGCTACTAGATTGCCTTTGTTTGTATATTTGTAAGCTAGCTCCTCATCTTTCTCTATCTCTAAGCATGGTATAGCTACACCTGGTGTGTATGCCATAGATAATTGCTGCTGTGTACTACAAGGTTTTGTAGTCTCTATACCTATCTTACCACCTATATGATACTCTAGTACCTCATCTCTATTGTCTGCCATAATCTATCCTTTGTCTGATAATAATTTGTAAAATATACGATATTATACATAAATCTATGTTACACTAAAGTATGAGAAATTTTATTTTTACAATACTACTGTTAGTAGCTACAGATACAGCTATAGTCGCTAAAGATAATATAGATGCGGAGACTCTCTATATCCAGTATAGTTGCCCTAGTTGTCATGGATTTTATGGTCAGGGTACAAATATAGGTCCAAGGTTGCAAAATCAAAGAGAAGAGGTGCTTCTTAGGAGATTAAAAAATCTACAAAAAGGTATCATACGCAAGCCAAATGGAACAGTAATGATATCTTTTGCCAAGTCACTAGATGAGAATCAGACTAAAGCGATGGCACACTATCTAAGCATCATGAAGACATCATATGAGAATAGAGAGCTTTACGATTATGATGGAGATGACTTTGGAGATTCATAGCTAGATAGTCTTAAATTGTCAAAAAATCAAATATTTTTCAAAATCTCTTGACAATTTAATTTTTTTGAGCTATAATTCCGCCACATATTATTGTTATATTTTTGTTTATTGTGTGACCCGTTAGCTCAGTTGGTAGAGCAATTCCCTTTTAAGGAATGGGCCCTAGGTTCGAATCCTAGACGGGTCACCACCATATTTGGTCGCTTAGCTCAGTTGGTAGAGCGCTACCCTTACAAGGTAGATGTCACAAGTTCGAGTCTTGTAGCGACCACCATTTAGTTGATATGCTCTCTTTATTAAGTTGGAGATGGTATAATGACACTTCTTTTTATTATAGGTGCGGCGGTAGTTCAGTTGGTTAGAATACCTGCCTGTCACGCAGGGGGTCGCGAGTTCGAGTCTCGTCCGCCGCGCCACTTTTCCTTTCTATTACTTAAACTATATTATCCAGATATCATCTTAGATACTATACCTTTTTGATCTTGATTGTCAGCTATAACAACCCCTATGATATGCAGTGGTACGAAGATTACTACACTCCAAGCTACTATCTCATGCATCTCTTTGATAGAGTGTGTAAAATCTTTGCTTAAGCCTAGTAGTTCATATGAATTTATAGCCAATCCGCTGATTGTCATAAATATAAGTATGATGTAAAATGCCTTATATCCTAAGTGAACCATATTCATATGCAGTGAACTCTTCTGGTATCCAAAACCACCCTCTCTATAGATGATAAATAGACGAAATAGTAGCAATATCGCCAACATGACACCAAATATTATATGCCACTCCCACATAGGTGCTCTTATCGCTTTTGCTATCGTTTTAGCCTGTGTAGCACTAATCTCTATATCAAAAGATGCCAATCTCTCTACAATGATTTGTGAATTGTCTCTCCAGCTTAGAAATGTCTTTCTTAGGAAAAAAGTAGCCAACAAGCCAGATATAGACACAAAATTGAGCCAGTGCCAAATTCGTAGTAGTTTTGAGTATTTTTTTTGTTCCATGTGTTATCCTTTGAGACTATTATACTATAAAATAGTGAAGATTTAAAGAAGAAGCCAGAGATATATCACTACCGTATATTGACTCCTATCATACTACCATCTTGAGCATCTTTGCATACTCTGCTGGTATCTCAAACGCTTTGCCTTCAAGATAGGAGGAGGCTATTGTGTTGATCCAAGCTCTTGAAGTCGTTACACCATAGATTTGAATAAAGTGCTTTCCATCTGTTTGGGTCATCTCATACTTCCCTATATGGACTTTCAGTGGCTCATGCTCTCCATCAAGCATCACCTCCACTTCTATGCTTTTTTGTGTTGAATCTAGATTGAATTTTAGCATCTCTCCATACTCCTTGATTTGTGAATTTATAGCTATCTTGGCACCCTTAGAGAGTGCAGCATCTTTCATCTTTTTTAACATATCAAACCTCTCGATAGATTGATTTTTAGTAATTAGCTTAGATACTACTTCTATATATTTAAAGTAGTCACCTTGGCTCTTAAAATCTATATCTAGGTATATTTACAGTATCATTTATGACGATATCAAACTTATGTGGTCTCTCTAGTAGTTCGATAGACTCTTTGGCATGGTACAGAGATTGGTTTGAGTCTATGGTGAGTATCTTATCGCTATATGAGAGGTTTATATCTGCTTCGTTGCTATTTTCATGCAGTAGTATAGTAAGATTATATATAAAACTTAGAGATCTCATACTATCTTTTGGTGGGAGTATCTCTCTATATTTTTCAAATAGTTGTTTTTTCAAAAGAGAGTTGCCACATGTACGAAGCAAGAGAGAGATGATTAGCATATCTTTATGGTCAAAACCAAAGTTTAGCTCCTGCATAGCTATATAGAATGCATGTTGGCGAGATTTGTATATGGTGAGGGTTTTGCCTATATTTGATAGCTTTAGAGCCACCTTCAATGGATCTAGATAGCTATAGGATAGACCAAACTCCTCATGGCATAGTTGATATATGCGAGATGCCACTTTGACTCTGTGTGAAGAGTTGGAGCTTTTTGGTGTAAGATTGTCAAATCTATCCAATATACTCTGAGTACTAGGATTTAGCCCTACAGGAAATTGCAATCTACTATTTCGTAGCAAATCTTTGAGGAAGAGACCCTCTCTCACTCCTACACCACTACTTATGACCTCCTTGGCCTCTATTTTTTTAAGTATCGATACAAATATTAGAGTGCCTTCACGAATAGTATCAAATCTACCTCTCTTGATATCTAGCTTCTCAAGTGATTTTAAGTCTGCTTGGGTGACAGAGGTAAGGTAATCCATCTCATCTTTGACGCTATATCGAAAGGCATGTAGCTTATCTAGCGGATAATCACTTCTCCTCATGATAGCTTTGCTAAGTGTTCTGGCACTACCACCTATGCCTATAGCCAAACTACTCTTAAATCTGTTTGGTATCTTCTCTAACTCTAAAGCTATATACTCCATAGCTCTCTCTATAGGCTCGTTGTGGTCAAAAAATAGCTCTTTGAGTCTGACAGTACCTATATTTAGAGAGCAAGTCTCTACTATTTTGCCACCCTCTATGAGAGCCATATCTGATGAGCCACCACCTATATCTATGGTGATACCACTATCTATTGGTAGAAGGTTGTTGGTGGCTATTGCTCCTAGTTTTGCCTCTTCATTGCCATCTATAATCTTGATAGATAGTTTCAAGTGTTCTCTTATCCAAGCTACGAACTCTCTACCATTTGGTGCATCTCTGAGTGCAGATGTAGCTACACACAGTATCTTGTGGACACGATATTTTTTGGTAGTTTGGATAAAGGATTGTAGTGCAAGGTAGGCTCGCTCTATACCTATAGGCTGTAGATTGCCCCCTTGTCTATATGCACCTTCACCTATGCGAACTCTACTCTTTTGCTCACATATGAGATGAAAGCCATATCTGCTAGTGCGTTCATATATGACCAATCTAGCGGAGTTGGAGCCTATATCTATGACAGCTGTTCGTTTCGCCATATGGGAGCCTCCTACTCCTCTTTTTGTAGCTGCTGAAATTTAAATCTAAGCTCTTCGGCATTCTCTACTGTATTTGGGTCAGATATTATGCAGTCTACAGGACATACTGCTATACAGGATGGTTCATCATAGTGACCTACACACTCTGTACACCTATCTGAATCAATTATATATATTGGATCATTCTCTTCTATTGCATCATTTGGACACTCTTCTCTACAAGCATCACATGCTATACATTCATCTGTTATTACTAGAGCCATATTTATACCTCATTAGTTTTGGAGTTTGATTATCGTGTTATAACTTATCAAAGCTTATGCTTTAGTTAAAATAATATAATGTTTTTTCATATCTTGCAAAAAGGGTATTTAGGTAGTGTAAGTCTAGCGATTGTGCCACTCTTATCACTTCTGTTGAGTAGCTCTACTTTTGCACCCATTCCATCGGCTGCACTCTTCACTAGAAAGAGACCTAGTCCAACCCCATTAGAGTCTTCTCTTCGGACAAATGGTGCAAATAGGTCTCTCTCATCGTCTATCCCTATCCCTTCATCTACTACTTCAATTATCAAATGTCCATCTTGTAGATAGCTTTTTAGCTCTACCTCTTTATCGTTTGGTGTAAACTTTAGTGCATTTTGTACAAAATTTTGAAGTATTTGAGTCAAAAGCATAGGTTGTATATGTATTATATAGTGATCTGGTTTCAAATCATAGCTAAAATTTTGATTGTTTGAATCGGCTAATATCTTATAGTCATTGGCTTTTGCTCTCAAAAAATCTATCACATCTATATCTTTGGGTGTCTCAAACTGTGCACCTTCTGCTCTACCAAACTCCAATATAGAGCTTACTATCTTATTCATCTCATCTATTGATATAATATTTTGCCTTAGTGCATCTTTCATATCCTCTTCTGTCGTACTCTTCTTGAGTAGTGTTACTTGTGTTTTTGTCTTCATCACGGCTAGCGGGGTTTTGAGCTCATGTGCTGATCCTATGAAAAGCTCTTTTTTATACTTGACAAAATTTTGTATACGACTCATAAGTGTGTTGATAGAGTCTGCTAGTGGTTCAAACTCCAATGGTAAATCTTCACTCTTGATATGTTCCATCATATGCTCATTTCGTTTAGAGAGCTTATCTGTCAATATACGAATAGGAGCTATGAGCATTCCAGATAAAAAGTATGCATAAAATATGATGATAACCATACCCAATAGATTGATCAATACTATAGCATTGTAGACCTTTTGTTGCATCTTTTTCTGCTCGGTAACATCTGCTGATATGCTTAGGTATGTCTGTCTTGAGAAGTCATATGGCAACAATATCTGCACATATTGTCTATCGTTGAGTTTTACCTTTCTCATATAGGTTGGGCGATATTGAGCTTTTGGGAGATAGACTATTTTTGCATTTATGTTGAGAGTCTTTTTTAGGATATCACCATTCTTCTCTATGGCTACTTTGACATCAGGATAGGTGGCAAACAGATACTCTGCTTGCTTCATCAGGGAGTGTTTGAGTTCTCTATCGACACCATAGGTGATGTAACTATAGAGAACTACAGAGAAAGATAGTATCAATGCCACCAGAGCGATGACAAGTTTGATGAGAAAGTTAGTTCTTATGCTTTTTTTGGAAAGCAAAATCTATAACCTCTTCTGCGTACAGTCTCTATGGTAGTGATATTGAGAGGCTTATCCATCTTCTGTCTGATTTGATTTATCGCTACCTCTATGACATTTGGAGTCACCAGCTCTGGCTCTTCCCATATGGCATCAAGTAGTTGCTCTTTAGATACTATCTGATCTTTGTGCATAGCTAGATGAGTCAACACTTCAAATGGTTTACCCTTTAGCTCTACTTCTGCACTATTGTATAGGATCTTCTCCTCTTCTGGATTGATGATGAGATTTTCTATCTCTATGATATTGCTACCACCAAATCGTAGTTTTGCCTCAATCCTCACTAGAAGTATCTCAAAATCAAAAGGCTTTTTGATATAGTCATCAGCACCTGCTCTAAGAGCCTCTATCTCACTATCTTTGTCATCTCTTGCAGATAGCATGATGATAGATGTTTTTGGTGTCTTTGCTTTGATATCGGCTATCAAATCTATACCATTCCCATCAGGCAACATCCAATCAAGAAGCACTAGGTCATAATTTCTAATATCGAGATAGTATTGACCATCGCTAATATTCTCTGCTACATCGTTCTGATATCCAAACTCTTTGAGTCCATCAGATAGTGTTTTACTTAAGGTTACCTCATCTTCAATGATAAGTATTCTCATGATAAAGATCCTTTGTTTTAAGTTATATTTAAAATTATAGCATATTTTTGGCAAATATTAAAGTTTTTTTAAAAAACTCTATATTTTATTTCAAATAGGGCTAATCATCTCTCTCATCTGCTCTTCTGTAATGGTGGTCACTCCTATCTTTTGGGCTTTTGTGAGTTTGCTTCCTGCATCATCTCCATATATGAGATAGTCTGTATTTTTGCTTACAGAGCCACTCACTTTAGCCCCTAGCTCTTCGAGTTGTTTCTTGATAACGCTACGACTCATAGACATAGTGCCTGTCAAGACTATGGTTTTATCTTTGAATGGATTGGCTTTAGCCTCTATCTTCTCATCATCTATGGGATCTACTATCTCAAATAGTCTCTCTACCGTATGGCGGTTGACTCTCATAAATTCCAACAGAGATTTCGCCATCTCTTCACCTATACCATCTATCTCTATTAGCTCCTCATAGGTAGCATCTACTACACCTTTGCCAAATGCTAAAGAGATAGATTTGGAAGCTACTGCTCCTATATGCTCTATGCCTATGGCAGATAGGAGATTTGACAGTAGTGTCCCTTTTGTGGCGGATATAGACTCCAAAAGATTGTTTATTCTCTTCTCTTTGAACCCCTCCAATCCTTCAAAATCAGATGGCTTAAGGGCGTATAGTCCCAATATATCCTCTATCTTCCCCTCTTTTACTAATAACTCTACTATCTTAGAGCCTAAGCCATCTATATTCATAGAGCCTTTTTTGGCGAAGTGTATAATGGAGCCTACTACTCTATCTGGACACTCTAGATTTTGGCACTTGATGAGAGTACCCTCATCTAGTAGCTCTGAGTGACAAGTAGGGCATTGGGTAGGTCTCTCTATCTTCTGTTGAGAGCCATCTCTTCTATCTTCTAATACTTTGACTATCTTGGGTATGACATCTCCTGAGCGGATAAGTATGACACTATCACCTATGCGAATATCCTTTCTCTCTATCTCATCAAAATTGTGTAGAGTAGCTCTGCTAATAGTAGCACCCTCTATCTCTACAGGCTCTACCTCTGCTACGGGGGTGATGACTCCTGTGCGTCCTACTTGTAGGGTGATGGCATTTATTTTAGTGACCTTCTCTACTGCTGGAAACTTGTATGCCACCATCCACTTGGGTACTTTGACTGTGTAGCCTAGTGCCTCTTGTAGCTCTATATCATCTACCTTTATCACCATACCATCCATCATCACAGCTATCTCATCTCTTTTAGATATCAAAAATCTGTAAAACTCCTCTATATCATCTACCCCTTTACACCTCTTCGTATATGGGGGATTGAGAAATCCTAATGAGTGGATATACTCCATCTTGGCTGATAGTGTAGATTGGGATAGGCTATTTTCACCCAATCCCCAAGGGTAAAATACCAATCTTCTCTTGGCGGTGATAGATGAGTCAAGCTGCCTTAAGCTACCTGCGGCTGCATTGCGTGGATTTGCAAATAGATTCTCCCCATTCTCCAATCGCTCTTGGTTTATGAGCTCAAAGTCATCTTTGCGTATGACCACTTCACCACGAATCTCTATAGGCTCTTGATACTCTATGGATAGTGGTATGGAGTGTATAGTACGAACATTTTGGGTCACATCTTCACCTACTACTCCATCTCCTCTAGTGATAGCACGGATTAGTTTTCCATCTTCATATAGTAGATTCATACTAGCACCATCAAACTTTGGCTCACAAAAGAGGGTAGCTTCTCCTACATTTTTGAGCACTCTATCGAGCCACTCCTCTACCTCTTTGGTATCAAAGACATCCTCCATACTCCACATTCTCTTGATATGCGTAGCTTTGGTAAACTCATCTCTGACTACTCCGCCTACACGAAGAGTAGGGGAGTCATGCAGTACCTCATCGGGGTGACTCTGCTCATACTCTAGTACCTCATGGTAGAGTTTGTCATACTCTTCATCTGTTGCTAATGGGTCATCATCTACATAGTAGGCTTTTGCCCACTTTTTTAGAGTCGTTACTTTGTCTATATAATTTTGATTTGTCATATTTGTAAATAGTCCTATATTATTTGTAAGAGGGTTATTATATCTCTATTTTACTCAATATTGAGCCTTTTTTGATATAATCACACAAAAGATAATTTGAGGTAATATGATGATATTGATAGCGGGACCTTGTGTCATAGAGAGTAGAGATGTAGTCTTCAAGATAGCAGAGTCGCTGATGGAGTATCATGAGGATTGTACCAAAGATTTCTACTTCAAGGCTAGTTTTGATAAGGCAAATAGAACTAGCTTAGATAGCTTTAGAGGACCAGGATTGGATGAGGGCATGAGACTTTTACAAGAGGTCAAAGAGCAGTTTGGATACAAGATACTCACAGATATACATGAATCATCACAAGCCTCTACTGTAGCAGAGGTGGCAGATGTACTTCAGATACCAGCATTTCTATCTAGGCAGACCGATCTGCTAGTAGCAGCAGCCAAGACCCCTGCTGTAGTCAATATCAAAAAGGGACAATTCTTAGCACCACAAGCTATGAAACACTCCGTGGGAAAGGTGTTGAAAACTAGAGGGTGTGATGATGAGGTCAATTATGCAGATGCAAAGAAGTATGGAGTGTGGCTTACAGAGAGGGGTAGTAGCTTTGGATATGGCAATCTAGTAGTAGATATGAGAGGATTGAAAATCATGCGTGAGTATGCTCCAGTAGTGTTTGATGCTACTCACTCTGTGCAGATGCCAGCTTCAGGAGATAGTAGTAGCGGGGGAGATAGTTCGTTTGTGCCATATCTGTCTAGGGCAGCAGCAGCAGTTGGCGTAGATGGCTTCTTCTTTGAGACACACTTTGATCCATCCATTGCACTAAGTGATGGAGCCAATATGATAAAGTTAAATGATTTGGCGAAACTCATCAAAGAGATAGAAGCCATCAATACCATAGTAGAGTAGGAGATAAAATGTCCAAAAAGATAGCATCAGCAAGGATATCACAAGAGAGTTCAATATTACTGCAAGAGCTTAACAACTCACTACCATTTGACAAGATACTATATAGAGAGGATATAGAGGGTTCTATAGCTCACTCATATATGCTAAGTCAACAGGGTATCATAAGTGACGAGGATTATGCTCAGATAGAGTCAGGGTTGTTGGAGATATTGAGCGAGATAGAGTCAGGAGAGTTTCTGTTAGATGGAGATGATGAGGATATCCATATGGCTATAGAGGGTAGACTCACACAAAAGATAGGAGATGCAGGAAAGCGACTGCATACTGCTAGAAGTCGTAACGACCAAGTAGCATTGGACTTTAGGCTATATGTGCAGAGAAGTACAAAAACCATTGCGAGCCTTATTTTGCAAAATATAGAGACTCTAGTACGCAGAGCAGAAGAGAGTGCAAGTGTTATGCTACCTGGTATGACACACTTACAGCATGCACAGCCTATAAATTTCGGATATCACTTGATGGCGTATGCTAGTATGCTCAAGAGAGACTATGAGAGGTTTAGTAGCTCATACGAGAGAAGTGACTACTCACCCATAGGGTGTGCTGCTCTTGCAGGTACTCCGCACCCTATTTCTCGACAGATCACATCTGACAAACTAGGCTTCAAATCACCTACTCTCAACTGTCTCGATACAGTTAGCGATAGAGATTTTGCCCTTGAGATACTCTTCAATATCTCAACTATGATGATGCATATAAGTAGATTGAGCGAAGAGCTTATATTGTGGTCGGCTAGTGAGTTTGGATGGGTTAGGCTCTCAGATAGACATGCTACAGGCTCATCTATTATGCCTCAAAAGAAAAACCCTGACATACCAGAGCTTCTGCGAGGCAAAACAGGACGAGTCAATGGCAATCTCATAGCACTTCTTACAGTCATGAAGGGTTTGCCACTAGCATATAACAAAGATATGCAAGAGGATAAAGAGGGCGTATTTGACTCAGTCAAGACGGCTATACTATCTCTACAGGTATTGGATGAGATGATATCAGATATGACTATCAATAGCGAAAAGATGCAGAGAGCTTGTCTGATAGGACACTTGAGTGCTACAGATTTGGCTGATTATCTAGTCAGAGAGACAAATATGCCCTTTAGGGACGCATATCATATCACAGGCAGTATCGTAAATTTAGCAGAGCAAAATGGCATAGATATATCAGAACTCTCTCTATCTGAGCTACAGAGTATAGACGACAGGATAGGTGAAGATGTCGTAGAGTTGTTGGATAATCGTGCATCTATGAATGCTAGAGATTCAGAGGGTGGCACATCGACCAAGAGAACTATGGAGCAGATAAAAAAATTGCAAGATTGGATAGATAGTGTATCGTAAGTAGACTATGACACCCATGATTTAATAGGTTTGAAATCTATGTAGAGAAATATCCCACTATTAAGAATATAATAGTAATATAGAAATATAAAACTTGATAGGGGGAATTGGTTGTGAGATGGATGTTTATAGCTATAATAGTAGCGATAAGTTCGCTATATGCTGAGACGACAAAGGAGATAGACAAGAAGTGGTCGTCAAATAAAAAATGTGAAGCTTGTCACATGAATATATCAAACTATTGGGAGACATCAAGACACTCAAACTCCCACTTTAGTAAAAATGATCTATATAAAAAATCCCTAGAGTATATCGTGCTGAAAACTCCTAAACTTATAATGGATGAGGTCAAGATAGATTGTGCAAAGTGCCACAACCCTAGAATAACTCAAAAATATGTCAAACAAGAGGATAAATTTCTACTAGCATTAGGTATAACAAAACAGCAAGAGAAGTATACAAAAGCCCTAAATGCAGAGCATATGAAAAATGGTATCAACTGTATAGTATGTCACAATATAGATGAGATACATTTGGACAAGAGTAAAGGTTCGCAAGGGCTAAATAGTGTCAAATTTGGACCTCAGGGGACAATGTTTGGACCACTTGATGATGCAAAATCACCATACCACAAGACAGAGCTTCGTCCTCATTTTACAGATACAAACCCTATGTTGTGCTTTAGTTGTCACTATGGTGCAAAAAATCATAATGGATTAGAGGTATATGCAACAGGCAAAGAGTATGATAGGTTCAAGAATAAGAAGGCTGAAGAGGGGTGCAAAAAGTGTCATATGAGTGAAAAGAGAGAGGGGTATGCCTCCAATTTTCCTATTGATGGTAAACGACCCAAAAAACGGATGGTGAGAGACCATAAATTTGCGAGTGTAGACAATAGCGACATACTCAAAAAATATGTAGATATAGAGAGTAGAAAAGAGGAGAATAGATATGCCATCACTCTCTTAAATAGAGCTCCACACAGCATACCTACAGGATATGGTCTACGAGAGATTATATTGAGAGTCTCCTTTTTGGATAAAAATGGCAAAAAGCTATCTACAGATACCAATACATTAGGAGCTTCTTGGAGAGACAAGAGAGGAGAGTTGACCATACCTCACTTGGCGAAATCTATCGAGAGCGATACTAGACTAAAGGGAAAAAGCAGAGAGACATTCTACTACGATATACCAAGCAGAGCCAAATCGGTATCTTATGAGCTAAGCTATAGACTCATAGGCAGTGATATAGCAAAAAAGATAGGTGTGACAGATAAGTTTTTCTTGAAAGAGTATATAGTAGTAAAGAGGGAGATGGCACTATAACCCTCTTGGGATAGATTTTATCACTCCTCATAGCGAAAGCATGCATTTTATGGTGAGAAGCTTCTTCTCACCATATAGAATTTAACACTATATCGCTCAACATTATAGACTTGTTTACCAACTATTAAGTATTGTAAGTTACAATTAAGCTAAGAAAGTGGTTGACGAAACTACCTTCTTGTTATTTGAATCAAAAGGATATATTATGAACAAACATATCGTAGGAAGACACTTTGAACTTACGGATTCTATCAAAGAGTATGCAGAGAGTGCCATTGATGGTCTAGAGAAGTATAACTTGGATATCATATCTGCTACTATTCTTATCTCAGGAGATGAGAAAAATGGTAAGAAGGGTTTTAGTGTTGAGTTTGTTGTAAAGTTAAAAGAGAAATATACTATAGTCATAACACAAAGAGATAAAGATGTATATGCGGCTATGGATATAGCTATAGAGAGAGTGAAAAAGTCACTTAGAAGACACGCCGATAAGATAAAAGATCACAAGATCACAAGCTTCAAAGATCTAGGTGCTGATGCAGTAGCTGTGAGCGATACAGAGAGTGAAGAGGCTGAGATAGTACCTATGGATCTTGAGCTACACAAGCCTATGGATTTTGATGAAGCTATAGTCGCTCTCAAAGAGGAGAAGAAGAGACAATTTATAGTATTTAATGATAGTGATGGCTTGATGCGTGTTATGTATAAAAGAGCAGATGGCAAATTTGGTCTATATTAAAAATTCTGCTTGTGCCTCGGCACAAGCGACTAAGAAATCAAAACTACCTCTTATCGGTATCTATACTCTTCAAATCCCCACCTGAACTTAAAATTATCGCCAACCATTTAGTATTTGGGTCTGTATCTAGTGCTATTTTTATTATGACAGTTAGAGGGACAGAGAGTAGCATACCCAATGGACCTAGTAGCCATCCCCAAAATATCAATGATAAGAGAATGATAAGTGGAGATAGCCCCAATCCTCTACCTAGTATCCTAGGCTCCAATATACTGCCTATAATCACATTGATTATCAGATAGACTACTCCTACCATGGCAGCAGTTGTCAAATCATACTGAATAATCGCCATCAATATAGCAGGAATAGATGCTATTATAGAGCCAATATTTGGTATGAAATTTAATGCAAATGCTAGCAGTCCCCACAATATAGCGTAGTGAATACCCAATAGTTTTAGCGCCACCGCTATCAAAAGACCTGTGACAGCAGATGTGAGAGCTTTTATCATCATATAGTGCTTTATATTGTTGTTGACTTCAGTAAATTTCAATATAGTATTTGAGTTTGCTCTGTTTAGTTTTTCTGTAAATTGCGATATCTCCATAAGCATAAAGACAACTGTAAGTATAATCATAAAAGAGCTTGTGAGAAGCGAGCCTAGACTCTTTAAAGTATTGGCGATATATTTCATTACACTACTTGATTGAAATATATCCATGAAATCTTTTTGAGGTATATGTACACCTAAGTCATCTAGTTTGGTAAATATATTGTGAAGATCTGCACGAAGTTTAAGCTCATATATTGGTATATTTTGGTTGAAGTCTTGTACGGAGTTGCCTACTAGTGTCACTAAGAGACTCACTATAAAAAGTAGTGATATGACAATAATCGTCAATGAGACCATCTCACCCAAGCCTAATCTCTTGAGCCATAAAAATAGTGGGGCAAGTATGATAGCTAAGAATATAGATAATAAAAATGGCACTACTATTACAGATGCCATCTTCACTCCTGCCAATATGATGATGACAGAGGCAGCTACCATCAGTAGATAGCCTACTTTTACTTTGGCATGATTCATATATAGACTCCTTTAAGGTATTTACAATTATATATCATCTCTATTCCATCTGCTAGGGTCGAGGAGTGTATCATCATGTATATGTTTGAATGAGGCATTTATCATCTTAAATATATTCTCATTATCTCTCTCCATCTCCTCTAGCCATCTTTTGGTCTTCTCTCTAGCGTATGGGAGTTTGACATTTTTTAGCATAGCTGGACAAGACTCATCGCCTATGGTTTGTAGGTTATTCTCCTTTGCAAATGCTCTAAGCTGTCTCTCTCTAGTCTGTATAAGCGGACGAATAAGGTGAAAGCCCCTACCTGTCTTATAGATAGAGCCATAGAGCGAAGTGTACCATTGTAAAACATATTCATAAAGAAGCTCTCAACCGCATCATCAAAGTGATGACCTAGAGCTACTTTATTAAATCCATTCTCTTCAGCATAAGTATAGAGTGCCCCTCTTCTCATTCGAGAAAAAAATGAACAAAATGAGCTGTTTTCACGGATAGCATCGTGCGATATCTCATATATACCTGTCTTATATACATGGTGGGTTATCCCTTGCTCTTTGCAATGCTCTACTAGGTAGGTGTAGCTCTCATCTGGCATGCCATAGTCGATAGTGCAAGCTTCAAATTCAAACTCAAATGGTGCATGTCGCTGTATATGTTTGAGTAGATGTATCAGAGCCAAAGAGTCCTTGCCTCCACTCAAACCTACCAAAACTTTGTCACCCTCTCCTATGAGTCTAAATTCGGCATTTGTTTTGCCTGCAACTCGGAGTATTTTTTTACTAAGCTTTATAGGTTTTTTGTTATTTTTCAATAGCATCTACCATCTCTAGTATAAAATCGGCACTCACTTTTGCTGAACCCTCAAGAAATTTATCAAAGTCAAATCCAGCATCCATATCTGCACTATCACTAATAGCACGAAGTATAAAAAATGGTACGCCCAATGCACTACAGACTACTGCAACGCTAGCACCCTCCATCTCAAGTGCATGTGCATCAAATATCTTTGCTATCCAGTTTTTTCTCTCTACACTTGCTACGAATTGATCTCCAGTAGCTATGATACCCTCTTTGAGTTTGATACCCTTTTTTGAAGCTACCTCTTTGGCTACACTACGCAGGTATGGGTCGGTAGGTATACAGACTTCACCCTCTGGCACAAATCCATGCGGATGACCAAATGCTGTGATATCTAAGTCATGTTGACACAGCCCATCTGCTATCACTAGATCACCTATCTCAAGATCTGGATCTATAGCACCAGCTACACCACTAAAGAGCAATCTATCGCACCCAAACTTCTCTATGAGTATAGTCGCAGTAAGTGAAGCAAATACTTTACCTATCTTGGAGTATGCTATGACAACCTCCTTGCCTTTATAGTTACCCTCATAGTAAGTATTTGCTGCATAGTCTATCTTTTTGATATCTGTCACTTTCGATAGTAGTGGCTCTATCTCCTCTGCCATCGCTCCCATTATTGCTATTTTCATATTTTTCCTTATGGTGATTTTGTTTATGAGTATTTTCAAACTAATCAAAAGTGATGGTTGCTACACTAAATGTGAAGCTAAAGCATCACTTCCGAGTTTTGTAAAAACACTATTAATCTTAAGTACTTCGTAGGTTTGGCACTGCCAAACACTACAAAATATAATCAACAGAGCCTATTTGCACTGCTTGCCATATCGTTTGGTAGTACCAAACCTACATCAAGAGGGCTTGCTTTATTTGCTAAGTTTGTTGACCTCTGATACTGCTACTTGTAGCGACTCCATATCAGATACTACAAAGTGTGGTTTTTTGGTAGCTCTACGGTTGAGTCCCTTGAGTACACCACCATGACCAAACTCTATATAGCAATCGACCTCTTCATCAAAGTTAGATATAGATTGCTTATATAGTACTGGAGATATCAGCTGTTTTGGTAGTAGCTCTAGTGCCTCTGCTTTGGTGCTATATCTGTCGGCTGTCACATTAGATATGACAGGAGCGATAAACTCATCTCTGATCATCTCATTTAGCTTTTCAGATAGTGGAGCAGTAGCACTCTGTAGAAGTGGACAGTGGCTAGCTATAGACATATTGAGTAGCATTGCTCTTCTCGCTTTTGCCTCTTTGAGGATCGGCTCTAGTTTGACTAAGTCAGACTTGACACCAGCTATGACTATCTGACCCTCTGCATTGTAGTTGACTGCCCATACTTGCATACCTGCTTCTCTTTGGGTAGCACATATCTCCTCTACTACACTATCACTAAGACCCAAAGATACCATCATGCCCACATCTTGACCTTCGCAAGCCTCTGCCATCAGCTTACCTCTGAGATTTACCAACTCTACAGCATCTGTAGCATCCAATGCACCTACGCTTACTAGAGCAGAAAACTCACCCAATGAGTGTCCTAATGCATAGTATGGTTTGATAGCCAACTCATTCTCAAATAGTTTATGAGCGATACTACTTACCAAAAGTATTGCTGGTTGTGTATACTCCGTCTTCTCCAATCTATCATTCTCTTCAAATAGCAACTCTTTAAAATCTATACCTGTCCTACTACTCGCACTAGAGATCATCTCTTTTGCTATATCGCTATTGTCATAAAAATCTTTTCCCATTCCTACAGCTTGAGAGCCTTGACCTGGAAATAAAAAAGCACATTTGATAGACATCGTCACCCCTTTAAGTTAAAATATAGTCTAATTTTATCTTAACTTTTTCAACATTAACTTTTTTTCTCAAATAATTGGGTAGAATAATAAAAAATATAATAATTGCAAGGATTATAGATGAAAGTACTTTTGATAAAAGATGTAAAGAGCTTAGGAAAAGCGGGTGAGATAAAAGAGGTCAAAGATGGATATGGTCAAAACTTTTTGATAGCCAAAGGGTTGGCAAAATTGGCTACACCTGATGTAGTGGCCAACTGGAAAGCTGAGCAAGAGCGTATAGCCAAAGAGCTCAAAGAGGATCTAGAGAGATTGGCAAAAGAGAAGAGTGTGCTTGAAGATACTACTATAAGGATAGAGAAGCCTATAGCTCCAGTAGGTATCAAAGGCTCAGTAGGTAATTTAGATATATCCAAGGCTATCAAGGAGCAGTTGGATATAGAGTTAGACAAAAAACATATCAATCTCAAAAAAGCTATCAAATCTACAGGTATACATGAGGTAGATGCCAAATTGGGACATGGCATACATGCTACACTCAAAGTAGAGATAGTAGGAGTATAGAGTGTTTCATGCTACTACGATACTAGCCTACAAGGGTAAAGATAGAGCCGTTATAGGTGGTGATGGTCAAGTGACATTTGGCGATAGTGTATTGAAGAGCAATGCTACTAAGATTCGCACACTTCACCATGGTGAGATATTGGGTGGTTTTGCAGGTAGTACCGCAGACGCTTTCAATCTCTTTGAGATGTTTGAAGGAATACTCAATGAAAAAAAGGGCGATCTCTTTCGCTCCGTTATAGCATTTTCAAAGACTTGGAGAAAAGATAAACACCTGCGTCAACTTGAAGCCATGATGATAGTACTAAATAGAGAGCATATATTTATACTTAGTGGTACAGGTGATGTAGTAGAGCCTCAAGATGGCAAGATAGCAGCTATAGGAAGTGGTGGAAACTACGCTATATCATCTGCTCGTGCATTGGACAAACATGCATCACTCTCTGAAGAGGAGCTTGTCAAAGAGTCACTCAAGATAGCAGCCGATTTGTGTATATATACAAACCACAATATCAAAATATTAGAATTAGCATAAAGGGGATCTATGGAAAATTTAACTCCCAAAGAGATAGTAGCGTACCTTGACCAATATGTGATAGGTCAAAATGATGCCAAGAGGACTATAGCTGTAGCACTCAGAAACAGATATAGACGGATGCAACTACCATCAGATATACAAAATGATGTGATACCCAAAAATATATTGATGATAGGTAGCACTGGAGTAGGTAAGACTGAGATAGCTAGACGATTAGCCAAGATGATGGAGGTGCCATTTATCAAGATAGAGGCTAGCAAATACACTGAGGTAGGGTTTGTAGGACGCGATGTAGAGTCTATGATTCGTGACTTAGCATCTGTATCACTCAAACTTGTAAGAGATAGCGAAAATGCAAAAAATGGTGAAAAGATAGAGGCGTATATAGAAAATAAGATCATAGAGAAGCTTCTACCGCCACTACCAGCAGCAGCTAGCGAACAGAAAAAAGCTGACTATGAAGCTTCATTTGCTAAAATGCAAGCCAAGTTTGAGAGGGGTGAACTAGATCATCTCAAGATAAAGGTCGAGATGCCTCCAGCAGGGCTAAATATGGATGATAATGGTCTGCCTCCACAGATGATAGAGGTGCAAGAGTCTATAGCCAAAGTGTTGGGTGGCATCAACAAAAAGGGCAAAGAGAAAGAGGTCACAGTCAAGCAGGCAAAAAGCATACTAGCCCAAGAGGCAAGTGAAGAGCTACTAGATGAAGAGAAGCTCAAAGAGCTGGCTATAGAGAAGGTCCAAAAGGGTGGCATCATCTTCCTCGATGAGATAGACAAGATAGCAGTCGCATCAGGTAGCCAAAGTAGACAAGACCCTAGCAAAGAGGGCGTACAGAGAGATCTGCTCCCTATAGTAGAGGGCAGTACAGTACATACAAAACTAGGCATGATCAATACGGACCATATACTATTTATAGCTGCTGGTGCTTTTCATCTAAGCAAACCTAGTGATCTTATACCAGAGCTACAGGGTCGTTTCCCTCTCAGAGTAGAGCTAGACTCTCTCACAGAAGAGGTGCTATATAGGATACTCACAGAGCCAAAAAATTCACTAATCATGCAGTATAAAGCACTCATGAAAGTAGAGGGCTTAGATCTCCAATTTGATGAAGAGTCTCTCAGGGCTATAGCACACTTCTCATCTGTAGCCAATGAAAAGGCAGAAGATATAGGTGCTAGACGACTCCATACAGTTATGGAGAAGATACTAGAAGAGATCAGCTTCAGAGCCGATGAACACAAAGGCGAAAGCTACAATGTCACAAGTGAGCTAGTCAAAGAGAAGCTTGGCAAAGTTGTAGAGGATGAGGATACGACTAGATATATATTGTAATATTAGTAGGGTTTTGTAGTTTATAGTGCAATATTAGGGGTGATACTTTGCCTCTCTATTTTTAGTTGGCGATGGCTTTAGCCTCGTCCCACTCTGGACAAAAGTCGCCAACTCCAAAGAGTTTCGCAAGATTTAATATCTGTAGATCCTAGACCCCCTCCACATACTTCAACGCTTCACTCTTGGCTTCCGATATCTTGCTAGGGTCTTTGCCTCCTGCTTGTGCGAAGTCGGGGCGGCCTCCGCCACCGCCACCTAATATAGGGGCTATCGCTTTTATCCAATCACCAGATTTTATAGAGGTGTTTTTGCTTCCACAAGCTATCAATACCTTGTCACCTTTTTTCTGAAAGAGCATAATAGCTATATTTTCATATCTATTTTTAGCTTCATCTATAAGCTCCTTGATATCTCCATTTTCTACCTCATCTATTATGACATTGATGCCATTGATGGTAGTAGGAGTCAACTCTTTTTTGGTTGAATTCAAGGCACTCTTTAGCTCTGACTTTAGACTCTTTATCTCATCTTTGAGTCTATTTATTCCCGATATTGGATCTGTGGTTTTTAGCTGACCTTTGACATCTGCAAGCTCACTTCGTAAGTTGGTCACGAACTCTACGGCACTTCTACCACATATCGCCTCTATACGGCGTACCCCTGCACTCACTCCACTCTCTTTGGTTATCATAAATAGCCCTATCTCTGAAGTGTTGCCTATGTGAGTACCGCCACAAAGCTCTACAGAGTCGCCTATAGTGACTACTCTCACCTCGTCACCATACTTCTCACCAAACAGAGCCATAGCTCCACTCTCTTTGGCTTCGTCTATGCTCATCACTTTTGTTGTTTGTGGCAATGCCTTGGCTATCTTGTCGTTTACCCATCTCTCTACTGTTGCTATCTCTTCACTACTCATAGCTTGTGGGTGTGAAAAGTCAAATCTCAACCGCTTATCATCATTGAGTGAGCCTGCTTGTGATATATGCTCACCCAATATATCTCTAAGTGCCTTGTGCAAGAGGTGAGTAGCTGAGTGGTGTTTGGCTATCTCTGCTCTGCTACTATCTACTGTGGCTTTGACCTTGTCTGAAACCTTTAGAGTCCCCTCTACTTTAGATAGATTCATATCCAAAAACTTTTGGGTCTCCAAAACTCTACTATCTCCGATATCTCCAACATCTCCGACTTGACCACCAGAGGTTGCATAGAGTGGAGTCTGCTCCAAAAGTACCCAGCCAATCCCATCGATACTATCTACTCTCTTGAAGTTCTCATCCAAAAGTGCCAATACTCTAGTCTCTATTGCGGTCTGTTTGTACCCTACAAACTCATTGACTCCAAACTCCTCTTTGAGAGCTTTGAAATCTCCTGTTGTAGAGGCATCACCTGTCCCTTTCCAGCCTGCTTTTGATTTGGCTTTTTGAGCCTCCATCTTGCTGTTGAAAGCATCCATATCTAGTGTGATACCCTTCTCTCGAAGCATATCTTGGGTCAAGTCTAGTGGGAAACCATAGGTATCATAGAGTTTGAAAGCCACCTCTCCATCAAATATATCTTTGGTTTTTTCCAACTCTTGGTTAAATAGCTTAATCCCTGCATCTATAGTATCAAAAAACCTCTCCTCTTCAAGCTTCATAGATGTTTTGATCGATTCAGCTTTTGCCTCCAGATAGTTGTACTGTCTACCCATCACATCTACCAATGTATCTACTAGTCTATACATAAAAGGCTCTCTCAATCCTAGTAGGTATCCATGTCTTATCGCTCTTCGCATAATTCGACGAAGCACATACCCTCTACCCTCTTTGTCAAAGTTGACACCTTGAGCTAGCAGGAATGAGCAAGAGCGAAGATGGTCAGCTATGACTCTGTAGCTAGCACTACTCTTTGACTCATAATCATAAGGAGTCCCTACAAGTTCACCTATCTTCTCCAAAAAAGGCATAAATAGGCTAGAGTGGTAGTTGTTTTGCTTGCCCTCTTTGATAGCTACTACCCTCTCTAGTCCCATTCCAGTATCTATGCTAGGTTTTGGTAGAGGGGTTAGAGTGCCTTCACTATCTCTCTCATACTGCATAAAGACTAGATTCCAAATCTCTAAAAATCTATCGCCCTCTCCGCCCATTTTGTCTTCGGGAGAGTTGAAGTTCTCTTCGCCTTGGTCATAAAAGATTTCACTACAAGGTCCACAAGGTCCTGTATCTCCCATAGCCCAGAAGTTATCAGCATCACCAAACCTTACTATCCTATCTCTACTGATATGTTTTGCCCATATCTCTTCAGCTTCATCGTCACTATCGTGGATGGTCACCCATAGTTTTTCTATAGGCAGTGCGAGATACTTTTCACTAGTGACGAACTCCCAAGCATAAGCTATCGCATCCTCTTTGAAGTAGTCAGCAAAAGAGAAGTTTCCGAGCATCTCAAATAGTGTATGGTGTCTAGCTGTGTACCCTACATTATCGAGGTCATTGTGTTTCCCTCCTGCTCTTAGGCAAGTTTGAGAGCTTGTAGCACGAGGTGGGTTTGGGATCGGGGCTTCACCTGTAAAGATGTTTTTGAACTGTACCATACCAGCATTTGTAAACATAAGCGTAGCATCATCAGGCACTAGGGCGGAGCTAGGTACCACTTGATGCCCCTTGCTTACAAAAAAGTCTAAAAAGGATTGTCTAATATCCATGAAAATACCCCTATTTTAAATTGAAGTTATTTTATCGAAAATGTGGTTAAGGCTACCCATATGGCTAACTTAAAGGTAGACTATATAACAGATAGTGCTACTTTACTCCATAGGCTTTGAACTACGCCATATCTTTACGATAAAACCATAGTATACACCTTAAGAGTTTTGTAATCTCTTTTGGAGTACTATATTTTAAGTCTTACTGTGCTTTTATGACTTCTGATAGGTGTGGTTGGTTGAGTTAATTTAGAGTTTTGTGATATAAAATAGATATTGATAGTTAAATAGGGAGAAGTAGATGAAAACATTAACATTAGAGATACAAAATGATAATATTGTGGATAAAATAATATGGATGTTAAGCCATTTTAAAAATGATGGAGTTATTATTAAAGATAATACTATTGAAGAGAGTATAAAACAATCAGTTTACGAGATAAATCAGATAAAAGAAGGAAATATTAAAGCTAGAGATATTGAAGAACTATTAGATGAATTATAAAATACTTACAATACCAGAGTTTGATAAAAATATTAAACAACTCAATAAAAAGTATAAGAATATTAAACATGATATTACAAGATTGATAAAAGAATTAAAAAATAATAAGAGGCTAGGCATTCACATAGTTAACAACTGTTATAAAATAAGATTAGCAAACTCATCAATTTCTACTGGGAAAAGTGGTGGATTTAGAGTAATCACTTATTATATTGATAAAAATGAAAATATTTATTTACTTAGTATATATTC
>FPHC01000029.1_pt1 | contig 28872 bp, 31 predicted proteins | sample 1057211 | NCBI WGS metagenome assembly FPHC01 (sample SAMEA4473313, study PRJEB15554) | hydrothermal vent metagenome | biome: marine basaltic hydrothermal vent biome; feature: marine hydrothermal vent; material: water | place: Pacific Ocean | collected 2011-06-14/2011-07-23 | depth 1199 m
ATATTTCAGATAATTTGGGTATAATATCGTCCCATTTTATGCCAAGCTATTGGCATGAAAAATCTATCAAGGGAGTAAGCATATGCCAAAAATGAAAAGTGTAAAAGGCGCGGTAAAGCGTTTTAAAGTAAAAAAAAGCGGCAAGATCAAAAGAGGGACTGCGTATAGAAGTCACATTCTTACTAAGGTTGACGGTGGTCACCATAGAAGCATGAGAAGTCCTAAGCATGTTGATAAAGCAGACGCTAAGAACATTAAAGAGATGATCAACTAAGACTACTTAGTTACATTTTGAACAGCGATTAATCCCCCGATCAGGGGTAAGTTCGAGCAGAGAGAATGCTTGACACCGATTCTTTCAAAGATAAGGTAAAGGATAACCATGAGAGTAAAAACAGGTATAGTTAGACATAGACGTCATAAAAAATTACTAAAACAAGCAAGAGGATTCTACAGTGGTAGAAGAAAGCACTTTAGAAAAGCTAAAGAGCAACTTGAGCGTTCACTCGTATATGCTTACAGAGATAGAAGACAAAAGAAGAGAGATTTCAGAAGATTATGGATTACTCGTATCAATGCGGCGACAAGACTTAACGGTATGAATTACTCTACATTTATGCACGGTTTAAAAGTAGCGAACATTGAACTTGACAGAAAGATTCTTGCCGATATGGCAATGAATGCCCCTGAGTCATTTACAAAAGTAGCTGAAGCTTCTAAAGCGGCACTTGCTAAATAATTAACTATTAATTAGTTATCTCTTGAGGAGCCTTGGCTCCTCATTCTCTCTTAAATTATTTTCCAAATTTTTATTTTACAGTCTCTAAATTTTCTTTATAAGATTGTCTACTTATGCAAATTCTAAAGATGTAATGGTGACTTTTTCTACAAAAGTCCATGTTTTTTCCAGTTCGGTCTGAAATTCATCTGAATTCATATCTATTTACTGCATGGGTATCCTTTAGTGTGAAACTGTATTATTGATCTCTTTTGCAATATTATCAAACTCTTTCACGAATCCTTGCATTTTTTCACCCCAATTGTCAAGAAAACTTTTTGTTTTGTTCAAATCTATATTGATATGCGTCTCATCTACTTCTATGCCTGCATTTTTATCTTTGATCATACCCTGTTCAAGATCGTTGGAGAGTTTTTCCATTTTATGCTTCATTTTTGTTGCAACATCTTTGAAAAAACCTCTGGTTTTATTGGTATCGATGATGATCTTGCCATCTTCGGCTGTAATGCCGATCTTTGAGAGTTTACTGTTTTTCTGTGCTTCGAGTTCTTTTTTTCTTTTGGCTTCCTCTTTCGCTTTAAGCTCAGCAAGAACTTCTGCTTTAGCCTGCTGTGCCACCTGAGCATCATGCTGTGCCTGTTTTTCTTTGGCATCCTGGCACCCAGAGAAAGAGAATAGCAGGATCAGTGCAAGTAAGAGTTGTTTCATGGAAATACCTTTGTAGTAATATAAGAGGCATTATACAATGATTTGTGAAAAGATCGTGAAGTTACCCGACTCCCCCATGTAAGGGGCAGCAAAGGAAGAAGTATTTCGGTGGGTTAGATCAGCTGCATTTACCTACACCACATTTGCCTTTTGCCGGTGCTTTTTTCTCTGTGGAGGGTTTTGTTGCATTCATCTCTTTTTTCATAGTGTCTTTCATTCCTGCTTCACCGCATTTTCCGGCACTGCATTTTCCACTTTGGCATTTTTTCATGGTTTTTGGAGCATCTGCTCCTGTGGCACATTTTGCACTTGAGAGTGTCAATGAGAGGGCAACAGAGCCAGCAAGAATAAGTCCTAATTGAAGTAATTTTTTCATCATATTTCCTTTATTGTTCATCACCGAATAAAAGGTGATCCAAACTAAATTTTCCGGCTCCAAATGAAGCAAATATTGCTAAAAACAGCATGTAATACATTGGGATCTCAAATCCGTTATCACCTGCAGAAAAACCGTGTGCCAAATGTACAGTAGTAATGGCTACTACCATAATGACCATTAACGGGATCGAGATCAGTCTGGTAAAAAGTCCTAGTGTTAAAAGAATGACACCTGTCAGTTCCGTACTGGCAGCCATATAGGCATTCAGGGTAGGGAAAGGGATACCGATAGATCCGAACCATGTTGCCACACTGTCTATATCCGACCATTTTTGCATGGCAGGTTCATAAAATCCATAGGCAACAGCAAGTCTGGCTAACAGAAGCGAAAGGCTTTGTCCGTAACTTAGTATATTTTTTGTGAGTGGGTATATGTTTTTTAACATACTATACCTCCTTCCTCATAGGTTTGTATCTAAGTAGAAGATTGTTTTTCAAATTTGATACAAGACAAGTATAGTATGAAGCACGTGTAATATCTGTGTATTCAGAAAATGTATGATCAATAAATATAAGAGAAGATTGCAGGTAGAATGAGCAGCACTTTACCCTCAAGTAAAATGCAGAAGAAAGTTTTCTGATGTAGGAATGATTAGATTCCTACACTGTTTTATTTTGCAGGTGTTTCAGCTTTTTTAGATTCAGCTTTTTTAGCATCACTACATTTACCCTCACCGCATTTTCCGGATTGGCATTTTTTTGCTTCTGTTTTGGTAGCACCACTTTTAGAGTCATAACAACCGGTTAAAGTCATGAGTGCAAATCCAAGCAATGCGCTTAAAAGTATTTTTTTCATGTAAGTCCTTTATTCTGTTTTGTAAACATACAATCGTAGTATGTTTGGCTTACCAAAGTATTACTTCCCGCTGGAACATTTACCTGCAGCACACTTTTTAGCTACTTTCTTGGCACTGGCACATTTGCCGCTGGCAGAACATTTCTTGGCACCTTTGCATTTCCCGGTTTGACATTTGCCTGCCTGACATTTCATTCCGGCATTAGCATCATTTCCTGTAGTACATCCTGTAAAAGCAACGAGAGCAAGTCCAAGTATTGAAGCGAAAATTAACTTTTTCATTTTATTCTCCTTAATGTGTTTAGTTAACAGATACAAGTATAATATCATATTTGTGTAAAGAGTGTGTAGTCATTGCACTTAGAGTACACAAAAAACAGATAGTATGGTAAAAAATATAGAAAGAGTATCATGATGAAAAGAAGAAATTTTTTGATTTTAGGCTCACTGTTCGGACTCTCTTCTCATCTTTCAGGAAAGCGCTCATTGCTTCCCTCTAGGCAGCAAAAGGAAACAGAAGCAACGATCCAGGCAGTGCAGGAGCATCTATTTCCCGAGGGAAATACTATACCTTCAGCTAAATCTATGCAGCTGACACAGTTTCTGTTTGAAACTATAGGAGATCAAAGTTACGATAGAGATATCAGAGCATTTGTCATAGAGGGGGCAAAAGAGCTGCAGATCCGTGAAAAAGGCAGATTCCCCTCTTTATCAATGAGCCAAAAAGAGAAGGCTTTACGTGCTTATGAAAAGACAGAATATGGAAAAAGTTGGATCGAAAGGATCATGACACTGAGTATGGAGGGACTTTTCAGTGACCCTGTTTATGGCTCAAATATTCAAGAGTCCGGATGGAAGGCATTACGTGCCTATGGCGGACAGCCAAGACCCAGGACAAGGTATATAGCATTATGAAGTATGATGTACTTATTGTAGGTTCCGGAGCCAGTGGCGGAGCGGTTGCCTATACACTATGCAAAGCAGGTTACAAAGTAGCAGTTCTGGAAAAAGGAAGACTTATTCAAAGAGAAGAATTTTCCAAAGACGAGTTGGCATACTGTCGCAGAGATATCGTGACCCCAAACCTTTTTGAAGAATACCATACTATAGAAGAAAAGGTAGAAGGTAAATGGGTTGCAACGCCTACCTATGAGTCAGGTTGGAGTTTCTGGAATGGTAATATCGTTGGGGGATCTTCGAATTTTATGAGCGGTATGCTGCACCGTATGCATCCGGATGATTTCAGACTTAAAAGCAAATATGGTGAGATCAGGGGTGCCAATGTTGTGGACTGGCCTATCTCGTATGAAGAGTTGGAACCATACTATACCTTGGCAGAAGAGCTGGTAGGTATATCGGGGAAAGCGGAAGCACATCCCCATGAACCGCCCAGAAGTACCTCTGATTTTCCTCAGCCTCCGACCAAAGAGAATGATGTAGTAAAACTGATCGATAAAAGCTGCAGGCATCTTAATATTGTACCGCTGGTCACACCCCGTGCTGTACTCTCCCAGGACAAAGGGCATAGAAATGCCTGTTACTATTCCAACTTCTGCGGAAGTTACGGTTGCAGTTCCGGGGCAAAAAGCAGTTCAAGAGAAGCACTGCTCAAGCCGGCATTGGCAACAGGCAACCTTACACTGATGAGCAATACCTATGTCAAAAAGTTACATGCAGACAAAAAAGAGGCGGTAGAGTATGCTCTTGTTGTTGATGCGATCACAGGAAAAGAGAAAAAGATCTTTGCAAAAATGTTTGTTGTCGCAGCACAGGCACATGAAAGTGCAAGGTTGCTGCTTAACTCGGCAAACAGGTATCATCCTGACGGACTTGCCAACAGCAGTGGAGAGTTAGGAAAGAATCTTGTTTTTTCAGCAGGTGGTTCCGGGCAGGGGGAACTGCATCAGGACAGCCTTAAAGAGATCAAATTTGAGGCATTGATGCAGACAGGATTTTTTGTCAACCGCTCCATTCTGGATTGGTATTTTGTCGATCATTGGTGGGACGGTAAATTCAAAGGTGGACTGGTCGAGTTCATGTTCGAACATCAAAATATCATCTCCCGGGCACGCAAAGATAATGAAGAAGAGGGGCATATGGTCTGGGGTAAGGCATTGGGAGAGAAGCTGGTGAAACGTTTTACCCGAAGTAAAAGCATCCGCTTTGAAATTTTTAATGACTGGCTTCCTAATGACAACTGTTTTGTAGCACTTGATCCTACGCATAAAGACAAATATGGTATGCCTGTCGGAAAACTGCGTCTTGAGGGGCATCCCCATGATCTGAAAGTAGGAAGCTATATTGCAAAAAAATGTGAAAAAGTATTGGAAGAGATGGGTGCAAAAAATATTTATTCTTCTGTCTCTTCGGCTCCACCTCAGAATCTGGTAGCGGGCGGGTGCCGTTTTGGGAATGATCCCAAGACGTCGGTATTGAACAAATACTGTCAGGCGCATGATGTGCCTAATCTTTTTGTTGCAGATGCTGCTTTTATGCCTACTGGCGGATCGGTACCTTATACGTGGACGATCTATGCGAATGCTTTAAGAGTAGGGGATTATATGGTACAACAGCTAAAGAGAAAAAACACATAAAAAATTTGACATTTTTTGACATTTTTTTGCTATGCTTAAAAGTGTGTGTATGGCTTTAAGCCATATTTAAATTCACGTTTATTTTTGATTAATCAACTATCGTTACAATTACACATATTTTTTAGTATGGATTTTTATTATCCTGTCACTGTTTCAATTTATTAGGAGTATGCATTGAAAAAACTTTATACATTATTATTAACCTTGTCTCTTGCTGCCGTAACAACCCATGCCGCTGCAAAGACAGTCAAACATACCATTAAAAATGGAGAGACTCTTTATACAATTGCACACAAGAACCATACCACGATAGAGGAAGTAAGAAAACTCAATGGACTTAAAAAAGGAGAAACACTTAAACTCGGAAGAGTATTGAAGGTTTCACAAAATACCTATTTCCCTGATAAAAAGAAAAATATAGTAAAAGTGACTAAGAAAAGTCAAAAAGTAAAAGTTGCCCAAAAAAATAAACAGAAAACCATACGTATAAAGAAGTCTGCCAAAATAGCGAAATATACGATCAAAAACGGTGATACCCTTTTTACGATTGCCCATAAACACCATACAACCATTGCGGAAGTTAAAAAAGCCAATGGATTGAAAAGAGGAGAAAGACTTAAACTCGGGAGAGTACTGAAAATTCCAAAAAATACCTATTTCCCGAATAAAAAGAAAAAAGTAACAGCAGAAATAACGAAGAAAAAACTTAAAATTGCAGCTGTTTCAAAGAATAAAAAGAAATTTCTTAAAGCAAAAAAAAGTGTAAAAAAATCAGTAAAGAACAAAAGATCCAACAGAATACTCCGAACAGCGATCAACAGACATGCAATATCAATGCCAAGCAAACGTATTAAAAGACGGTTACGTACAAAATATACGATGGATGATATCTTTTTTAAAGCAGCACAGCCAAATATCGGCTTTTCTAAAATGAATGCAAAACCGACAAAGATCACAAAACTGGCAAAGAAGAAGTTGGGGAAAAGGTATGTTTGGGGTGCAACAGGAAGCAATAATACATTTGATTGTTCAGGGTTGACGACCTATGTTTATAAAAAGAACGGAATCAATCTGCCAAGAAGAGCAATCGCTCAGTCAAAAGTAGGTAAACGTATTGCAAGAAGCCAGCTAAGACCTGGAGATCTTATCTTTTTTGATACCTCTAAAGGACATAGAGGCTATGTGAACCATGTAGGTATCTACATCGGGAACGGAAAATTCATTCATGCAAGTTCAGCAAAGAAAAAAGTCATTATAACAAGCTTGAGTAAACCGTTCTATTCCCATAGATTCAAAGTGGCAAGAAGATTTGCCTCAGCATCGTAAAATCACTTATCTCTATATAAAATAGTGAGCTTCATTGAGAAGCTCCTATTCTGCTTCCAATACCGCTCCATTGCTCGCATTGGTAACTAATGCTCTATACTGTCTTAACCATTTACTCTTTAATGGTTTGACAAACGGCTTAAAATTTGCTCTTCTCTTTGCAATCTCTTCATCGCTGATGTTTGCCTGTAAGATATATTTGTCTACATCAAGATGGATCTCATCTCCATCTTCCAGTAATCCTATAAGACCACCTTCAGCCGCTTCAGGACTTACATGCCCGATACTGGCTCCTCTTGTAGCTCCGGAGAATCGTCCATCGGTAATGAGTGCTACATCATCTCCAAGACCCATACCCATGATCAGAGAGGTAGGGGAGAGCATCTCCTGCATTCCGGGACCGCCACGAGGACCTTCATAGCGTATTACTACCACATTTCCTGCTTTTACTTTTCCTTCGATGATCCCTTTGATAGCTTCATCCTGAGAATTAAAACATACGGCTGTTCCGGTAAAGGCTCTGTCTCCTGTGATCCCAGCTGTTTTAATGACGGCACCCTGTTCTGCAAGGTTTCCGTAAAGAATTGCAAGTCCACCTACTTTGGAGTAGGGATTGTCGATCGTATGAATGATGTGTGTATCTAAGATCTTTGCATCTTTTACTTTTTCATACAGTGTTTCACCGCTAATACTGAGGTTATCAAGTAAAATATCATCTCCTCGTTTCATCATTTCATGCATGACCGCATTCACCCCGCCGGCTTTGTTAATATCTTCCATATGTACGGTTGTCAACGATGGAGAGATCTTGGCAATATGTGAAACACGCTTGGAAATAGCATTAATATCTTTGAGATTAAAATCAACTTCTGCCTCTTTTGCAATGGCAAGCATATGTAGCACGGTATTGGAAGATCCGCCCATAGCCATATCGACTGCAAATGCATTACGTACGGCATTTTCGTCCAGGATGTTTCGTATACGGAACTTTTCACGCTCTGCTGCTTCAGATTTTGCGATCTCACAGATGCGTCTTGCGGCTTTTTTGTAAAGTTCCGTCCTTTCAGGAGTCAATGCAAGAATGGTACCGTTCCCAGGAAGGGCAATTCCCATTGCTTCCATGAGTGTATTCATGGAATTTGCTGTAAACATCCCTGAACATGAACCTCCACTTGGACAAGCATTGCATTCCATCTCAGTCAGCGTCTCTTCAGTGATCTCTCCGGCTTCATATTCTCCGACACCTTCAAAAACTGTTGCAAGATCAATAGGTGTGCCGTCATTCATGTGCCCAGCAGCCATCGGTCCACCACTTACAAATACAGTAGGTAAATTCACACGCAAAGCACCCATGATCATACCAGGAACGATCTTGTCACAGTTAGGGATAGCGATCATCGCATCCAGTTTATGAGCATTCATGACTGTCTCTATAGAGTTGGCGATGATCTCACGGCTCGGAAGTGAGTAGAGCATACCATCGTGCCCCATGGCGATCCCGTCATCTACCCCGATCGTGTTGAATTCAAAAGGTACACACCCGTTAGCGCGGATCTCTTCTTTGATCACTTCCGCTACTTTGTTTAAGAAAAAATGTCCCGGAATTATTTCTATAAATGAATTTGCCACACCAATAAACGGTTTTGCAAAATCTTCATCTTTTACGCCTGTTGCACGGAGCAAAGATCGATGTGGAGCTCTGGAAAACCCCTGTTTTATCTCGTCACTTCTCATTGTTTTGAGCCTTTAATTATGGTTTTTGGGATTATAGCACAAATACTATTTACTTTTAAAAAAAAATTGGCTATAATCGCACTCCAATTTTAGGTTATTTTCTTTAATTGTATGGATATGCGGGCGTAGCTCATCGGTAGAGCATAACCTTGCCAAGGTTGGGGTAGAGGGTTCGATTCCCTTCGCCCGCTCCATGAACAAAACAGTATCTTCTTGGTAAAATCATTGAATTTTATAGAAATATGAAGAGTTTACCTTTTAAAATAAGTTTGGTACCAAATAAGCCCGGGTGGTGGAATGGTAGACACAGGGGACTTAAAATCCCCCGGTCATTGCGACCGTGCCGGTTCAAGTCCGGCTCCGGGTACCACCTTTATTATTGATGTGGAACCATCGCCAAGTTGGTAAGGCTGCAGCCTGCAAAGCTGCCATTCGCCGGTTCGAGTCCGGCTGGTTCCTCCATTGATATATCTTATAAGTTAGATTTTATCTTTTTTAGATAAAATACTATTCTACTTTTTGTCGGGAGATGTCGGAGCGGTTGAACGTGCCGGTCTTGAAAACCGGTGTAGGGAGACCTACCGGGGGTTCGAATCCCCCTCTCCCGGCCATCATTTAATTCAACAACATCCAAAACAATCCAATAAATCCTTAAATACGAGCCTCAATCAACAATGCAACTAAAAACTCTTAGAGCCTATTGCTTTGCAATAGGAAGCTGGATAACAAATCACTCAAATCAAGAGGTTCTAAATATTGCTTTACCTCAAAAAAGAAGAGCTTGGATGGATGGTCTATTTGAAAATATAAAACAGTCACAATTGCCTTATAAATATCCTTAATATCAAGCTATAAAACTATAGATATATTGGTGCTGATTTTATAAGTTTTTATAATTTGTGGGAGGGGTTTCTATTGCATAATTTGGGATTATGCTACCAAAATACTACTTTTAAAATATATTTCACATTCACTTCACACTTGCCCTATACAATATACTTATCAAACTAAAAAGGATAGATTATGAAAAAGATACTGTTTGCCTCTGTTGCTCTAGCTACTATAGTTTCAGCTCAATCTGCTCAAGAGCTTATCGAAGCTAATGGGTGTAGCACCTGTCACGCTCTAGCTAGCAAAAAGTTAGCTCCTGCATTTGCAGGTATTGGCAAAAGAAACAAGATGCAAAATGGCTCAAATGCCAAAAATATTATAATTCAAAGTATCAAAAATGGCTCGAGTGGCAAGTATCCAATGTTTGCTAATAGTGCAATGCCTCCATACCCAAACCTCTCAAACCAAGAGCTTGTAACTCTAGCAGACTATATACTCTCTCAATCATCCAAAGCAAAAGGTCACAAAAGAGGGATGGGTCACGGCAGAGGAGCAGGTCACGGCAGAGGTGGTATGTAGCCATAGGCTATTTACTATTTTTAAAGAGATAAAAAAGGATGAAAAATGAATAAATTAAATTTAAAGATAAAGATAGTATATCTATCTCTTCTTCTAGCACTGCTATCTAGCATATCTAGTGCTAGTGGGTTTACTCTCAAAGTATCAGTAGATAACCTAAGGAACTCTAAAGGTGTAGTTCAGTTTGCACTATACAACAAAGATGGAACTATACCTGATGAGAATTATCAAAAGCAGTACAAAAAACATATTGAGAATATATCTAAAAATAGAGCAGAGACTCTATTTACAGATCTACCAGAGGGTAGATATGCTATAAATATACTCCATGATGAAAATAAGAATGGAGAGATAGATAAAGGATTACTTCTACCTACTGAGGGTATTGGGTTTTCTAACTATGACTCGATTAGCATCACAAATAAACCAAACTTCAAAAAGGCTAGCTTCAAACTCAATTTGGATACAAAAAAATCTATAAAGGTGATATATCTATAATGAAAAAATATTTTATATACATAGCAATATTGGCTATCGCAGGAGTGGGATTTTATCAAAAGATATATATCCCCAAACACACCTTTGAGACTCTCAATCCTACTCGTGGCAATATGTTTGTAAAGGTAAATGGTGTAGGTAATGTAGGAAGCAAAGAACTCTATAAAATAGGCTCTATCTATGGTGGTAGAGTTTTGGATTTTAAGATAGAGGAGGGGGACTTTGTCAAAAGAGGTGAGATTATCGCCAAGATAGACTATGTGGACTTAGCAGATAGAGCCTTGGAGCTTGAAGCTACAATCAAAAAGTTAAAGAGTGACATCAAATCCCTTGAGATCGAGAAGCAGAGTGCTCAAGTTCGATATCTCTATCAAGATAAGATACTCAACAAAAATAGAAAACTATTTGAAAAACATGCTATATCGGAGTTGGATTTTGCAAAGTTTAGGAGCGATAGGGATGTGGCGAAACTTCAAGTAGAGAGTATCTCCTCAAAGATAGATTCACTCCATAGTCAAATGGCACAGATAGATGCAAGTCTCAAAGGACTCAAAGAGAGACTCTCAAGATATACCATCAAATCTCCTGTTGATGGCTATGTGGTGAGAAAATTGCTCTCAAACTATGCCATTATCACTCCAAATCAGACTCTTATTGAGATTGTAAATCCAAAAGATGTTTGGGTGGAGACTCATATAGATACTAGAATAAGTGGGAGTGTTAAAGTAGGTGATAGAGCCTCTATTAAGCTTCGTTCATCATCAAAAGAGTTTGCAGGTGTAGTATCCAACATAAAGCCTGTTAACAATAGTGTAACTAATGAGAGAGAGATAGATGTTAGCTTCAATAATCTACCAATACCATTCTATCTTGAAGAGCAAGCTATAGTCGATATAGATATAAAAGAGTTGCAAGATATCACAAAGATACCCAATAGAGCTATAGGTATATACAAAGAGCAAGAGGGGGTGTGGGTGGTTGTTGATAAGACTATACACTTTAGAGCTATCAAGATATTGGCACACTCAGACCATAGCGTAGCTACCAAAGATATAGATACAAAAGATAGATTGGTCATACCAAACCCAAATAAAAAATCCCTTAGTGATGGTATGAAAATATACCATGATTAATCTAGCATACAAAGATATTACCCACTCACTCAGTAAGTTTCTTACAACTGCTATTAGCGTAGGGGTGCTTTTGGGTATTGTTATTATCATGATTGGTGTCTACAGAGGCATGGTAGATGATGCGAAGATGCTTGTAGATGATATCAAGGCTGATATATGGGTAGTCCAACAAGATACACTAGGACCATTTGCACAATCCTCTAGGGTGCATGAGGATTTGAAAAATCAGATAGCATACCAAGAGGGTATAGCCTTTGCAGATGCTATTACATTTGAGACTTTTCAATTAGAGAATAGATATGGAGATTTCAAGGTGATGCTTGTGGGGTATGATCCATTTTCAAAGATAGAGATTATAGACAAATCCAAACTCATAGAGGGTAGAGTACTCCAAAAACAACATTATGAGATTGTAGTATCCCAAAAGACGAACTATAAATTAGGTGAGTATATCCAACTAGGAAGAGATAGATATAGAGTAGTAGGTATCACCAAAGATACAGTATCTAATGGTGGAGACTACCTTATCTATACATCTTTAAAAGATGCAGAGGTGTTGCAGTTTACCTATAGCAATGAGAGGATAAGAAGTGATGAGCATAGAGGGATAAAGGGGAGCAATCCACATCTAGTCAATGCCATCATAGCCAAGACAAAAGATGGCTATATACCCCAAAAGGTAGCCAAAAATATTGAGCAGAGTACACACAAGAAGGTATTTACCAAAGAGAGTCAAAAAGAGCTGCTGCTTCAAAAAGTTATCAGAAAGTCATCAAAGCAGATAGGTATGTTTACAGCGATACTCATCATAGTATCCGTCATTATCATTGCTCTTATTATATATACTATGACGCTAGAGAAGATCAAAGAGATATCTATACTCAAACTGATTGGTATCCCAAACTTCACAATATCCAAGATGATTATACAAGAGACTGTTGTGTTGGGTATATTGGCATTTGTAGCAGGTAATATATTTGCCCACCTTATAAGCAATAGCTTCCCTAAGAGGGTATTGCTTTTGAGTAGTGATGCCTTTGGACTCTTTGTTGTGATACTCATATCCTCTATATTTGCCTCTTTATTTGGTATATATAAGGTGATCAAGACAGACCCAGCACAAGCCATAGCAGGTTAGGAGAGAAGATGAGTAGAGATATAGCGATGAAGATAGAGAGTTTAGTGAAGAAGTTTGGTCAAGGAGAGAGTGAGATAACTGTCATTGATGGAGCAGAGTTTAGCTTGAGCAAAGGGGAGTTTGTGGGGCTTGTAGCTCCTAGTGGTAGTGGCAAGACGACTCTTTTGATGATGCTAGGTTGTGTATTGGAGCCTACAAGTGGCAAGATAACAATTGGTGAAGAGGTGGTCTATGACAATAGATGGCTTATCAAAGATGATAGAGAGCTAAGACGCAAAAAGATAGGATTTATCTTTCAAGCCCACTACCTTATCCCATTTTTAAATATCCAAGAGAATGTCACACTCCTGCCTTATGAGAATGGTGAGAGTCCAAAGGTGGTCAAACCAAGAGTGAAGGCTATATTGGAGTATCTTGATATGGGTGATAAGGTAGATGATATGCCTAGCCAACTTAGTGGAGGGCAAAATCAGAGGATAGCAATAGCACGAGCATTGGCAAACAACCCCGATATTATCTTAGCAGATGAGCCAACAGCAGCACTAGACAAGGAGAGAGCCATTAGTGTGGTAAAGATGCTCAAGAAGATTACTAGAGAGCAAAATGTTACCATCATTATGGTTACTCATGATGATAGGCTATTGCCATTTTGTGACAAGGTACTAACCATACGAGATAAAAAGATAGATATAAAGGAGAATATAGATGAGATTATATAGATATATTATGCTTCTACTTATGGTGCTATCATCGATAGATGCAGCCACCCTTAAGGAGATTATAGAGAGTACACTCAAAAACAATCAAAATATCAAGGCATCTATGATAGATAGTAGGGCAAAAGAGAAGATATATAATAGTAGAGAAAATATATACAATCCAACTTTAAATGCAGCCATAAGTGATACTCAACTCAATATAGACACTAGAGAGATAGAGGTAAAAAATAGACTTGTCGGTTCTCTAAAATTAGGTGTAGATCTGTATGATGGGGGCAAAAGCAGTGCAACCAAAAGGCAAAAATCTTATGAGTATCAAGCTTCAAAATTGGATGCCATTACCACTAAAAAAGAGACTATTTTACAAGTTGTCACTCTATTTTTTCAGACAAAAACAGCTATAGATAGTATCGAGGTACTCAAAGAGAAGGGTACTACACTCAAAGCCCAATATCAAAGAGTAAAGACAAAATATGATATAAATATGGTAACAATAGATGAGGTACTCAAGCTTCGCTCGGAGTATGAGACCAACCAATACGCCATAGAGGAGTTACGCTACCAAAAAGAGGAGCTACTAGAGACTATTTCACTGTTGGCAGGTCGCAAAATCAAGAGCATAGATAACTCTACTCTACCAAATGTCAAAAACCTCGCTCTCAAAGAGAGTGAACACCTCCGCTCACTCAATCTCTCACTCAAAGCTCTTGATGAGAATGTAAAGATAGTAGAGTCAGCAAAAAATGTTCAAGTAAAACTCGAAGATAGTCTCAATCTCTATAGCTACAATGACTACAACGAAAACCTCTTAGCAGATCTACCTCAAACCCAAAACCAACTCAATGTTTCACTCACATATAGACTCTTTGATACTACAACCAAACACCAAGTAGAAGCGGCAAAGTTAGCTAAGCTCTCAGCTAAAGAAAAGGTAATATTTGCTAAAAATCAAGAGCGAAGTACTTTTAGCCTAGCAAAAAGAAAACTCAAAACACAACAGCTAAAAATCAACTCACTAAAGAGTGCTGTAGAGATGGGAGAGAGTGTCTATAAGTTAGTCAAAGTAAAGTACCAAAATGGTACAGTAGACAACATAACATACCTAGATGCCCTTAGTAAAAGGACATTCAACAAAGCCCTCTATCAACAAGCACTCAATGAGTATGAGATAGCCAAAGCCAACTACTACTTTAGTAGTGGGTTGGACTACAAGAAGGTATTAAAAGGATGGTAATATGAGAGATATAGGGTTGGTAGGTGCACTATCTATCGGTATAGGTGGTATGGTAGGAGGTGGGATATTTGCTGTGCTTGGTGAAGCTGTATCTTTGGCACATGGGGCGACTGCTTTGTCGTTCTTTATAGCGGGTATTGTAGCGTTGCTGACTGCATACTCATACGCCAAACTCTCCATAGTCTATCAGAGTGAGGGTGGTACAGTGACATTTGTCGATAAGGCATTTGGAGACAATATCCTCACAGGCTCCATCAATCTTATGCTATGGTTGAGCTATCTAGTGACTATCTCACTCTATGCTACCGCTTTTGCCTCATATGGTGCGACATTTTTTAAGAGTACCACTCCACTCATCACTCACTCTTTGATCACGCTATCTATCGTGCTGCCTGCACTTATCAATCTCGTCAGTGCTTCATTTGTAGGCAAATCGGAGTCTCTCATTGTCGCTATCAAGTTGACGCTACTTGTGGTGGTGATAGTAGCGGGTAGCTCATTTGTAGAGCCTCAGAGACTTGCTGTAGAGCATTGGGGATCATCTCTCTCCATCGTGACAGCAGGGATGATCATCTTTGTGGCGTATGAGGGGTTTGAGCTTATAGCCAACTCAGCCGAAGAGATAGAGAACCCTACCAAGAACTTGCCAAGGGCATTCTATGGCTCTGTAGTGATAGTAGTAGTCCTCTATGTCCTCATATCTATCATAACAGTAGGCAATGTACCAGAAGATGCTCTGCTCAAAGCCAAAGATTATGCACTCGCTATAGCTGCCAAGCCATCACTAGGTGAGATCGGTTTCACTCTCGTAGCATCCGCCGCCCTTCTCTCTACCTTTTCAGCTATAAATGCTACGATATATGGCAATGCACGATTGGGGTTTATCATAGCCAAAGATGGGAGACTCCCTAAGAAGCTGACCAAAGAGAGGAAAAATATCCCATTTGTTGGGGTGCTCTATACACTTGCTTTGAGTCTCATACTCGCCAATACCATAGAGCTCAATGAGATAGCTATCATAGGAAGTGCAGGGTTTCTGCTCATATTTTTTGTAGTCAATGTGAGTGCTTATAAGCTGAGAGTAGAGATAGGTGCCAACCCTATAATAGTACTGCTCTCATCGATACTCACTCTACTAGCACTCACCACACTCCTGCTTCACACCTATAGCACCAATCCAAATGCAGTGATGATATTTCTGCTCTTTATTATCTTCTCTCTTCTGTTTGAGCTACTCTATGGGAGATTTGTGAGAAAGCAACTCTTCAAGAGGGACTATTGAGTCGATAGGCTCGATCTGTATCCATCTGCTACTCTCATAGCACTTACCCATGCAAAGTGAAAGTTGAAGCCACCTCTATCGCCATCAACATCCACTACCTCTCCAGCAAAGTATAGATTTTTTACTATCTTTGACTCCATCGTTTGTGGATCTATATCACGAGTATCCACTCCACCTGTGGCCACCTCCGCACCCTTGAAGCCCCTCGTACCTGATATGGATAGTTTTAGATTTTTGATGGTGTAGACAAGTCTATTTATCTCTTTTGTGTTTAATTCAGATAGAGTGCTTACTCTACTCTTTGACTGCTCTATGATAGTAGAGATAAGCTTTTTGTTGACAAATCCCATAAGCCATATCTCTATAGGTTTTCTACTTTTAGAGTCTACATATGATAAAAATATCTGCCTCAACTGCTCTTTTGTAATGTGAGGCACAATATCTATGCTGAGTTCACAATAGCTATAGCTGGCCAACTGCTCGCTAACACTACGACTGATATCTAGTATAGCCAATCCACTGACACCATAATCTGTAAAAAGGATATCCCCCTCTCTTTGAGTGATATAGTCACCATCTGCATACAGTTTGACTAAAGACTCTATCTTGACACCGCTTGCCCTAGATACCCACTTCTCATCTGTAGTGAGCTGTACTAGTGATGGCATAGATGGCACTTCATTGTGTCCTAGTGCGGAAGCTATAGCTATACCACTTCTGTTGCCACCTAGTTGCGGTGACGCTTCTGAGCCTGAAGCTATAAGCAGATGAGAAGATAGCATCTCGCCTTGCGTAGTCTCCAACACAAATAGTCCATCTCTTTGCGATAGAGCCAAAACTTCGCAACCATATATAATCTCTATATCCAATGCCTCAATCTCATGCATAACTATCTCAACTACGCTACTAGCTTGTAGACTCATAGGAAATAGTTTGCCATCAGCTCCCTCTATGATATGGATACCTAGAGAGCTAAAGAGACTTATGATATCTGAAGCACTATATCCATCCAATAGAGCTTTGATAAATGGGGGGTTGGATGAGTGGTAGTGGTCGATAGTGGGTGACACATTGCCTATATTGCATCTGCCATTACCACTAGCCAAGATCTTCCTCGCGACCTTTTTTTGTCGCTCTAGTAGAGTGATGCTATACCCATCTCTAGCCAACAGTATAGCACTTATCAACCCTGACGCACCACCACCTACTATTGTCATATTAGGAGTTGCTCATCTATATAGTATCTCTACTATCATCACCTCTTAGCTTGAGCATACCCTCCATACTAAGATAGCTATTTAATGCACCTATGTATGCCCTAGCTGATGCTAGCATAGTATCCAAGCTTAAACCATGCCCTATTATGGCTGGCTCATTCTCATTAAATGTAATCTTGACAGTCACATTTGCAAGTGCATCTTTGCCTTTGGTTACAGACTTGACTTTATACTCCATGAGTCTGCCTTGGTAGCCTGATATTCGATCTATGGTTTTAAATATAGCATCCATAGTACCATCGCCTATGCCAGCATCTGTGATCTCTTTGCCATTGTGCTTGATGGTAATAGCTGCACTTGGTACTCCATCGCTACAATCCATAATCTGCAAACCTACAAGCTCAAATATCTTGGCTACATTCGCCATTTGACTCGTCACCAATGCACGAATATCATCATCATATATCTCTTTTTTCTTATCTGCCAACTCTTTAAATCTATCAAATGCACTATTTAACTCACTATCTTCTAGTGTAAATCCCAATTTGAATAGCTTATCCTTAAAGGCTGCTCTGCCTGAATGTTTGCCAAGCACTAAAGTATCCTCTATATCCAAACCTATATCTTCTGGACGGATTATCTCATAAGTAGACTTGTTTTTCAATACACCATCTTGATGGATACCACTCTCATGAGCAAAAGCATTTTTACCTACTATTGCTTTGTTTGGTTGTGGCTCTATGCCTGTGATATTGGCTATCAATCTACTGCTAGGGTATATCTCTTTTGTATTGATATTTGTCGCAAAATCACCAAACATATCAGATCTTACCTTGAGTGCCATGACAATCTCTTCGAGTGCAGCATTTCCTGCCCTTTCACCCAATCCATTGATAGTACACTCTACTTGTCTAGCACCATTGACTATACTCTCAAGTGAGTTTGCCACACCTAGACCCAAATCATTATGGTTGTGTACCGATATAATGGCACGCCCTTTGGTGTATTCACTCATCTCTCTTACCATCGCACCTATCTCTTGTGGAAGCCTAAATCCTACAGTGTCTGGTAAATTTATAGTAGTAGCACCCGCCTCTATCACAGCGTCTGTGATCTCTTTGAGGAAGCTCATCTCTGATCTCCCTGCATCTTCACAACTGAACTCAACATCATCTACGAAACTTCTAGCATACTCTACAGCTCTTACGGCTCTTGCTATTACCTCATCAGGTGACATCTTGAGCTTATGCTCCATGTGTATGGGGCTTGTCGCGATAAATGTATGTATTCGCTTCATATTTGCAGATGCTATAGCATCACCTGCCGCCTTGATGTCAGAATCTATAGCTCTAGCTAGTGAACATACTGTAGAGTTGGTCACTTTTTGTGATATTTTGCTGATAGCATCAAAGTCACCCAAGCTTGCTGCTGCAAACCCTGCCTCTATGATGTCTACCCCCAATCTCTCCAACTGTGAAGCTATCTGTATCTTCTCTTCTGTATTCATAGAGGCACCAGGACTCTGCTCCCCATCTCTTAGTGTAGTGTCAAATATTCTTATAATCTCTTTACTCACAATGTAACCTTTTTCTATTATGATTGTTGTGCTTTTGTCAAAGCTAGTACTATCCTATCTTTAGAGATAGGAGACTTAAAATTTATATCTATGTTTTTAGAGTGATAGCAGAAGGAGAGTAGAGGCAACTTTGTTGAACTGTTTCTGCTTGTCATTGATAGCATATATCATAATTCTCTCCTTTTTATTTATAACATTATAGTGAAAAAAAGATTTGATTGCAAGTGATGATGGCACTCATAACACTTTTTTGATATAATGCCGACCAACAAGTACTATTTTGGAGTTTTATGAGACTAATATCTATTTTTATATCTTTGATTATATCTCTTCAAGCTGCAAAGGTTGTAGAGACTCGATGGCTTGAGGGTCAAGTCTTTAGTAAATATCTTGAAGATCGCAAGGTGCCACTATCTTTGATGAACTCTATAGATGATTCGGACAAGCAGTTTCTCTCAGAGATACAGATAGGTATGAAGTTTTTTGAACTATTTGACGAGAGTGGACAGCTACTGCAAGCACTCATACCTATAGGTGAAGAGATGCAGATACAGATCGCGAGAGATAAAAGTAGTGGCAAATACTCATTTGATATCATACCTATAGAGTTCTCCAAAGATGAGTACAAGGTGGTGACACAGATAGAGACAAATCCACATGATGACATCATCAAGGCTACAAACAATCGCATACTTGCCAATAAAATAAATAGTTTTCTCAAAGAGCAGGTAGATTGTCGCAAACTCAAAAAGAGCGACACTCTGGCGATTATATATGCCCAAAAGAAGAGACTTGGCAAGCCATTTGGCTCTACAGATTTGAAGATAGCTATGATAGAGACAGGTGGCAAGAAGAGATTTATATATGCGGATGAAGAGGGTGTACCGTTTACCAAGACGGTCAAAAAGATCACCTATGACTCCAAAGGCAATCGAGTCACAGCAGCACAAATCAGGAAGATAAAAGCCTCTTATATATTTGGTATGCCTCTACGACATATACGGATATCATCTCGGTTTACATATAAGAGATGGCACCCTATATTGCATCGCTATAGACCTCATCTAGGGGTTGATTTTGCGGCAAGGAGAGGTACTCCACTACTAGCAGTCAATAAAGGCAAAGTGATATTTGCTGGCTGGAAAGGTGGCTACGGTAAGGTGGTCAAGATAAGACATCGTAGCGGATATGTCTCACTATATGCCCATCAAAGTCGTATCAAAGTCAAGAGAGGTCAAAGTGTAAAAAAGGGGCAAATTATAGGCTATGTAGGCAGTACAGGCAGAAGCACAGGACCGCATCTACACTTTGGACTATACAAAAGAGGCAAGGTAATAAACCCCCTAAAAGTACTAAAAAAGAGTAGTGGCAAGATAGCATCATTTATCACCAAAAGGATAGAGATCAAAGGTGCGAAAGAGAAGAGAGCAAAGATAATGAAGATGCTAAAACATCCTCCTATTAACTATAAATGGGAGTATTTCAAACTCAACTATACTCTCATAAACGAGAAAAAACACTATACAAAGGTAAAATCATGAGAGAAGAGAGTATCCATTTAGAGGAGTCCAAACTACTACTAGATGACCTGATAGTCAATCCAGACGGTTTTGAGGAGTATCATGCCAATGATATAGCCAAAATCATAAGAGAGATATATATCCAAGAGGGGTTGGAGTCTTTCTTGAAATATATGAGGACTATCCCAGAAGAGCATCTAGGAGAAGTGCTACTAGAGTTGCCTGAAAATATCAAAGATGAAGCACTCAACGATCTATCTGCAAGCCAGCTAGCAGAGATAGTTGATGAGCTTGACTCTGATGATGCTGTGGACTTGATGCAAGATATCGAAGATATAGATAGCGACAAGGAGCAAGAGGTACTATCTAGTCTCGATGAAGAGGATATCAAAGATATAAAGCTTCTCAAAAAATATGATGAGAATGAAGCTGGAGCATTGATGCAGACAGAGCTCTTCTCTGCGCGCCTTGATGAGGTGATAGGTGATGCGGTCGAGAGACTCAAAAAGATGAAAGCAGAAGATGATTTGGATAATATACATCAAGTATTTATCGTAGATAAGTTCAATATACTTATAGGTGTCATCATGCTAGAGGATCTCATCACTTATGATTTCGACAAAACCTTTCGAGACTATTTTGACAAAACTCACAAAATGATACAAAAGGTCAAAGCTAGTAGCGACATAAATGAGGTAGCCAATATATTTGAAAACTATGACTTAGTAGTGCTTCCTGTAGTAGACAATCAAGGTGTATTAGTAGGTCGTATTACATCAGATGATGTATATGATATCATAGAAGAGAGAGCTACAGATCAGATATACAAAATGGCAGGTGTAGATGATGAGGCAGAAGAGGATAAAAATATTCTATCAATTACACGCAAAAGGGGTGTATGGTTAGGTGTCAACTTGATGACTGCCATCTTGGCATCACTAGTTATAGGTATATTTGATGAGACTATCCAAAAGTTTGTAGCCTTAGCTATACTTATGCCTATAGTTGCCTCTATGGGAGGCAATGCAGGTACACAATCACTCACAGTCATGGTGAGACAGATAGCACTAGGCGAGATGAGTTGGCATGAGGCGAGAGAGTCTATCCGTCAAGAGGTTATCATTGGATTGCTCAATGGTATGATATTTGCTATAGTTATGGGAGTGATAGCACTATTCTGGTTCGATAGTACGAGGTTAGGTGTCGTGATAGCCTTAGCAATGATCATCAACCTTTTAATAGCAGGGTTTTTTGGTGCAGCGATACCATTGGCACTCAAGAGGATAGGCACAGACCCAGCAGTAGCAAGCTCTGTACTCTTGACTACGGCTACTGATGTTATAGGCTTTTTTGCCTTTTTGGGATTGGCAAAAGTTATATTGGTATAGCCATCACCATAAGCAATATAAGCTAAAAAAGCTCTCCCTTTAGTTTGGATATGACCCGTTTTAGTGCAGCATCTTCATCAGATTTGAAGTCACTCTGTACCCTATAGATGGGTATATCTTTATCTGAAACTTTAAGGCGTACAAAGCCATTAAAGTCTGCACCCAAACTTTTAACTTGCGGATTGTTGCAAGTATCTACATGGTGTATATATCCATTGATAGTATAACTACAGTTTTTATCTTCTACATCACGCAACTCTTTTTTGAGAGCATTAGTAATCTTTGGATCAAATGAGACTATTTTTATACATCCAAGAGAAGTGAGGTTTTTATCTACCAAAAAACCTGAATAGACAGGATGGTCTTCACATCCACTCACAAAAAACCCTACAAATACGAACAATACAGCTATCACTCTATAAATTTCCAATCCTTCTTACTCAAATTTTAATATTTTAGCCTATTCTACCCTCTTTTACTAAAAGAGTAGATTATAATTATTATAATCAAATACCACATAAAAAGATAACTATATTTTTGACTCACAATTTAACTCGTTTTGAACTATATAAAAACTTGTAGTATAATGTAGAGAAAGGATAAAAACAGATGAAAAATATCATAGAAGATTTTAGAATGGAGCCTTTGGTAGAGTCGAGCTTCATAAAAACATCACTTGCAAAATATAGACAAAATGGAGTAGATAGGGATTGGGAGGTAGTCAGAGCTAACGATAGCGTGGCTATACTGATATACCATAAAGATAGAGAGGCTTTTGTGCTGGTAAAGCAGTTTAGACCAGCAGTCTATATGGCAAATCAAGATGGAATGACTGTAGAGCTATGTGCAGGTATCATAGATAAAAATCTCACACTAGAGCAGATAGCCCAAGAGGAGATAGAGGAGGAGTGTGGATATAGAGTATCTGTAGATGCTATAGAGAAGATCGCATCATTCTATAGCTCTGTAGGATTTGCAGGTAGCAAGCAGACCATATATTTCGTAGAGGTAGATGAGAGTATGAGGGTATCGGATGGTGGTGGTGTAGATGGTGAAGTGATAGAGGTGATAGAGCTACCCATAGATGAAGCCAGAGAGATGATATATGATGATACTATAGCCAAAACTACTGGATTGGCATACGCATTTATGTGGTTTTTTGAGAGATACAGGTAGATGGATATACTCTTCTATCTCAAAAAAATAGTCACATTTTTCATAGAGCCGCTTGGATTTACTATCACATTCGGTCTAGTAGGGCTATATCTACTCCACAGAGGCAAATATAGAGTATCGAAGCTATTTTTGACCATCTCTATAGGCTCTCTATTGCTCTTTTCATATCCTCCATTTGCAAATCTTTTAGTGACAAACTTAGAAGATAGATACCATAAATATGAGTATACTAAAGATATAAGATATATACATGTTTTAGGTGCAGGTCATACCACCGACCCATCTCAGCCACTCTCTTCTCAAATATGTAGTGCTGGACTCAAGAGAGATATTGAAGGTATACACATATACAATAGGAGTAAAAATTCCAAGATTATATTTACAGGGTATGAAGGTTTTACAGATACACCTGCCTCCACAATGAATAGCAAACTAGCCATATCATTAGGCGTAAAAGCAGAAGATATCATCCAAAACCCAAAACCCAAAGATACAAAAGAGGAGGCTATATTTGCCAAATCTATAGTAGGAGAGGAGCCATTTGCATTGGTGACATCTGCTACACATATGCCAAGAGCTATGATGATATTTCAAAGTTTGGGTATGCACCCAGTAGCTGCACCTACAGATTTCGTCAAAAGCAAAGGCTACAATCTCTTAGCTGCTCCAAACATAGATGCCCTCAATAGATCAAAGAGAGCTATACATGAGTATATGGGTATAGCGTGGAGAAATTTAACAAATTGAACTCGATAGTCACTCCTACGGATATGGTTATTATTGTTTTTTAGAAATAGCAGTGAGGTCAAAGTAAGAAAATAGTTTTATAGTGCGGTGACCTTAAAAGGTCACTTCCAAAAGAGTCATCAATATGTATCCAAAAACAGATAATGGCGATCAGAACTCTACTTTTTTGCAGTGACTATAGAGAAGCTATAGCTTTGCGGAAGTGAGATTTTAATCTCACCAAGATATTGCAGTTTTGTAGTGCGGTGACCTTGAAAGGTCACTTCCAAGAGAGGTATCAATTTGTGTCCAAAAACAGATAATGGCGATTAAAAATACTACTTTTTTGCAGTCACTATAGAGAAGCTAAGGTTTGCTATCTCTTTGTGTGATTTGATGAAGCTATTTATCTCATCTAGTGTTAGCGACTCTATCATCTTTAGCTGCTCTTTATGATACCCCAATGGTCTATCGTAGTAGTAATCATTGTATGCTCTATCTAGTCTCTGCGATAGTGACTCATTCCTAAGTGGTTCACTACCTATGAGGAACTCTTTGGCAGTATCTAACTCCTTTTGAGTTACGCCATTTTTTGTAAACTCCTCTATGATCTCTATGACCAACTCTTTCGCCTCTCTCTCATTCTCTAGCTTTGTCTGTAGGTATCCTGATAGATATGATGTTGACCGATTGTTTACAAACCTACTATATGCACTATATGCCAATCCTCTCTTGACGCGTATCTCCTCCATAAGCCTACTACCAAATCCACTACCACCAAGTATATAGTTGGCAACTTTTGATATATATTGCTTCGGATCGCTATATTTGAGATCAAAGGGGGCCCCAAAATAGATGTATGCCTGCTGAGTCTCCTTCTCTGCTACCTTAGTTATCTTCTTGTCTGTAGCCTCTATATATGACAATTTTTTATCTGCAACAGTTGGCAATAGCCCCATCACTTCTTTTGTGTATCTTTGAGCATCTTGTAAGCTTATATCCCCACCTATGACAACTATAGCATTATTGACACCCAAGTGAGCAGAGATAAAACTTTGTATATCATCAAGGGTGATAGACTCTATACTACTTTTGCTTCCTGCCCTTGCCCTGCCTAGTGGAGTACCTGCAAATAGTGTCTCTTTGAGTCCTAGTGATGCTATATAGTCGAAATTGCTCTCTTGTTGTGTGAGCCATCCTATATGCTTCTTTTTTATCCTATCTGTAGCCTCTTGTGTATAGTTAGGGTCCTTTAGTAGTGACTTTAGTAGTGATATAGCATTATCAAATTCACTCTTGAGCGAACTTAGCGTGATGGTAAATGTCTCATTTCTAGCAGATGCAGATAGGTGTATGGCATGATTTTCAAGCTTTGTAGCAAAACCGATACTCCCATCCGCCTTTGTACCCTCCGACAGCAACTTCGCCGACAACACAGCCAATCCAGACTTGGTGTCAGATATAGCACCACTATTTCTAAAAACTATCTGCATAGATACAAGTGGCAGAAAGCTACTCTCTTCAAATACCATAGGTACTTTAGTACCATTCACCTCTATCATCTTCACATCTTCGCTCATAGCCCATCCTTGTATTAGTATCATTAATATTATTAACTTTTTTATCATCTTTTGTCCTAATTGATTTGGAGTGTATTATATCATATCTACCTACTAATTGGATAGTATACACAACTCCCAAAGAGTCAATCCAAGATAATTGCAACAAATAGATAGAATACTAACTAATATCTAAAGACAAACAAGATAAAATATGAAAAACAGATAATTAAGGAGCTAAAATGCTACATGAGTATAGAGATGAAATAACAGAACTAAAGAGAGAGAATGCACACTTTGCCAAGATTTTTGAAAAACACAATGAACTTGACCAGAAAGCAAAAGATGCAAATGAGGGTAGACTACATCTAACAGATGCAGAGTTGGAGACTATAAAAAAAGAGAAGCTTCTTTTGAAAGATGAAGCGTTACAGATGATACTAGAATATAAAAAATCTAAAGCATAAATATCTTTCGTGGGGCAACATCACCTCACGATAAAACTCCACCATATACCCTCTCAAACCATAATCGACTTTTTGTATAACTCTATATTTTACAAACAATATAGATGTTGATAGAGTTTTGCAAGAGGTACAATAACACAATAAGGCAACCACAAATGAGTAGATTTGACACCATCTCCAAACTTTCCAAACCAATCATAAAGAATTTAAATCAACTAAACTATGTGACAATGACACCCATACAAGAGGCTACTATACCCCTACTATTGGATGATAGAGACATCATAGCACAAGCAAAAACTGGCTCAGGAAAGACGGCAGCTTTTGGTATACCTACTATAGATAGCATAGATACCACTAGCTATAATCCACAAGCTTTGATACTCTCTCCCACTCGTGAACTAGCAGACCAAGTAGCAAAAGAGCTTCGCCGTCTTGCTAGATATAGAGAAAATCTCAAGATTATTACACTATGTGGTGGTACGCCTATGGCTCCTCAGATATCTTCACTAAGTAGAGGAGCCCACATCATCATAGGGACACCAGGTAGATTACAAGATCATCTATCTCGCGAGACTATATATTTGAAAGAGATAAAAAAAGTGGTACTAGACGAAGCCGACCGCATGCTCGATATGGGCTTCTATGATGAGATCAAAAAGATCATATCAAATCTGCCTAGAGATAGACATAGTATGCTCTTCTCTGCCACATACCCAGCAAATATAGAGAAGCTATCAAAAGAGATACTCAAAGACCCCACAATGATAGAGATCGATACGACACATCAAGATAGTGCCATAGAAGAGTTGGCATTTGAGGTATCGTATGAGAACAAAAGTGATGCCCTACTCTCTATCCTCAAATCATATAGACCACAAAGGGCTATACTCTTTTGTAACACAAAGGTTCAGACTATCGAAGTAGCTGATTTTTTACAAGATAGAGGATTTAGTGCATCAGATCTACAAGGAGATCTCGACCAAAGGGAGAGAAATGAGACTCTACTCAAATTTGCAAATGGATCTACTAGGGTATTGGTCGCCACAGATGTAGCATCCAGAGGATTAGATGTCAAAGATATATCGTTAGTCATCAACTACGACATACCACACAAGCCAGATATATACACTCACAGGATAGGTCGGACAGCTAGAGCGGGTAGTGATGGTATAGCCATAACTCTATATACACGCAGAGAGAAGGAGAAGCTACAAGAGTTTTCGACAGATATCAAGTATCTGCCCCTCTCCGATCTAAAAGTAGAGAAGAGATACAACATGGAGGCTAATTATACTACTGTATCTATAAATGGTGGCAAAAAGAGCAAGCTCCGTCCAGGAGATATACTAGGAACTCTCATCAAGGAGATAGGCATACCAGTAGAGCATATAGGAAAGATAGATATATTTGAGTTTTTCTCATATGTAGCCATAGACAACAGAAGTATACCAAAAGCTATAGATGGATTGAAAAATTCAAAGATAAAGAAGAGAAAATTTAAGTCGTGGATCATATAGCAGGATACCACCTCCGTCTGGAGGAGTAAAAGTATCAGACTACAACAACAATACTTCTCTTACTCCTTTTGATTATCCCATAGAGTGCCTATTGCACAATACACTTAACACTTTAGCTATCATATATTGAGAGTATCCCTGTTGATATGCTTTACTCATCGTCCATCAATTTAGTATCAACCTTTTTTGACAAACTATTGCAATACTTTTTTGCAATTTTTTTAAGAGGTGTATCTGGCTTAATAAAGTTTATAATTTTATCATATGTGATTAAAAAACTTGAACTCCCATCTGCATAAGGTTTAACCTCATATTCATTATAGAAAAAGAGAAGACCTGCACCAGTAACGGCAAAATTTGTTGTTATTTCAAATTTATTTTCAAGCCAACCAGCTTGAGTAAGTGAGTCGCTAGGTGAAAGCGATTCGCTCTCTTTATACTCTCTTTCAGCGACATACAAAAATTTAGAGTTATTCATATCTACCAAATCTTTCAATGCCAACTCTTTTTTGGAGTTTGTATCATAATTTATATACTCTGTATAGTGGAAAGGATGAGGACCGCCTGTGCTTCCATAGGAATACTTTTTGAGCGTAACTATCGGCTCATTATAATCTAAAAGCTCCACTTCTGATTCGATTGAGTAGTATGGAAAGATGTGAGATAGATGATCGATATCTTCATCGGTTTCAACGGCATAATCTTTTAATGTCTCTTTCTCCATTTCTTGTTTCAATGTTTGGATATACATATTTAAAGTCTCAGCGATGGTGTTATTGAAAATATCTGTTTTAGGATATGTCAGCTTACGATTCAAGCACATTCTGTTTTTTTGGCTCGCAATACAGTTACTGTGCTTGAAAGTAATGCTGTTTAATTTATAATAGTGTTTGTTCATATCTTCTTCTGCAAAGAGAATGGAAAACATTAGCAATACTGAAAGTAAATATTTCATAATCTCTCCTTCATACAATTGAGTCCTTCAAAAAACCCAATCGAATATGATAAAATGTAAAGTAATAATACCAAAATAGGAGTCATGATGCAAACCTCAAGTTTCTTCGATTATGCCATAGGCAATCAGGGCAGTAAAAGAGTAGAGCCTTCCCTTGTGCCATCTCTCCAGAGGTGGTACGGATATAATGTATAACAATATAGTGTATTTAGGGTTATAGGTTATTTAACTTAAGTATAAGTCCCACCTCGGGAGAGGTGAGACTAGTGAGAATGTTTATGTTGTTATTGTTACCAGACCCCTTTACCCTTACCCCTTTTACTCATTCAGCAATTGTGAGTAAATATCTCTGCTCTTGATTTTTAGTTATATATCTGATATAATATCTAAATAGATATACAAAAGGATATACAATGTCTGTAGTAAAAAAATTAATTTCATTTGACTCGGTAGTTGCACAAGAGCTTGAAAGCTTATCCAAAACATTAAATATTACACAAAAAGAGCTTATTGAGAGAGCGTTAGATTTTTATTTTGACCATACAGATAGTATTACTGCTCAAAAGATATCTGATGATATTGCATCAGGTAGGGAGAAAGTGCATGATGCCGATGAGGTTTTTGAAGAGCTTGGATTAGAGTAGTGTATAAGCTTAAATTATCCGATACAGCTATTGCGGGTTTGAAAAAATTTAACCACGCTGAACAGCAGTTGATTGCAAAAAAATTAAGATATTTAGCCCAAAATTTTGAAGCATTAAAAAATAGCAAAAAGATAACCGAACTCAAAGGGACAAAATATAAACATTATAGATTCGTAATAGCTAGACGCATAAGAGCTATATTTGAAATCAAAGATAACGAAGTAGTGTTGCTTGTGCTTAAAATTGGGCGCAGAAAAGATATTTATGAAAAATAGCATAAGCTTGAAAAAAGGAAATAAAGGTACCAAAAAAGAAAAAAAGGTGTCAGTCGCTACCTTAAAAATCCAAGAAATTTCAAAAAAATTTCTAATTTAC
>FPHC01000032.1_pt1 | contig 28638 bp, 27 predicted proteins | sample 1057211 | NCBI WGS metagenome assembly FPHC01 (sample SAMEA4473313, study PRJEB15554) | hydrothermal vent metagenome | biome: marine basaltic hydrothermal vent biome; feature: marine hydrothermal vent; material: water | place: Pacific Ocean | collected 2011-06-14/2011-07-23 | depth 1199 m
CTGTATCGCATATCCTGTCTGGCAAATATCCTATTCATAGTTCTGATACCTACGCTAGGCTCTTGAGATACTCTTTCAGTAGTCCAGCTGAGATTATCCTTTTGATCTCGAATATACTCAATGAGATAGTTTGGTGACACTATAGACCCTTTTTGGATTTGTATAGGATATTATGCCAAACATGTCATTAACCCTATGTGAAAGTGTGGTGAATCCATATTTTGCTCTTCTCAACTTCACCTATCCTCACAACAACTCTTACTCGCAACCCCCACAATAAGGCAAAAAGAGAAGAGGCTCTATCTCCCAAATCTAACTCTAAAGTGCCTATTTAGCAATATTGAGCTATACTCAATATAATGAAAAAGTAGATGCAACAGACGAGTACTGTGTAGCGTCCAGAAATATTTAAGCGAGAAGAGATGAGTGATGAAAATCTATCCTATCTGCTGTTTGGTATAGGTATCGTGATTTTATTGAAAAATATTTGGGACTATTATCAAAATTCAAAATATCTAAATTCGGACAATATGGGAGCTATGATGAGGTGGCATTTTGGCTTTCTTCTCTTTTGGATATTTTTGTGTATGGGTGTAGGCTACTACCCAACGATTGAGTGGTTTTATGGGGTGATTTTATTTCCATTTGTGGTAGTCGCGACATTTATTTTTTGGTATCCTACTCATTGGATCTTGAGAGTTCTAAGTCTGATAGAGAAGAGGGACTCAAACTGATATTTTAGCACAATAGAAACTCTCTCTCCCCTAGCACAATACCATTGACAATGATCTCTAATCTATGTCTACCTCTATAGTATCTTCTTGTAGAGATAGGCTTAAATGAGTAGTGCCTTGTGATATGCTTGCTCTTTTCGCTATAGCTACCCTCTGCTATCTTGAAGACCTTTTTGGAGTATCGCCCTCTTTGTCTCAAGAAGCTTACTGCATACTCTACTCTCAGCTTACCTAAGCTCTCTGTGGAGCGGAGGAGAAATGAAAATGTCAATTTTTCACCCATCTTTACTGCTCTATCACATCGAAAATCCTCGAGAGAGATATCCCCATTCTCCACAAAGCCAAATATCTCCAACACCTCTCTGTCGCCGCTTTTGAGGAGTGTTCTACATCCATGTTTTAAGACCCAATCTCTATTTTTGTCTACTCCGATCCAGTTTTTTGCAATATCTTTTACGATTTGTGGATTATCTTTGGAGATATCATTGAGACTATTTGCTACACTCTTTCTCACATAGAGGCTTGCATCATCCTTGAGGATATCCAATATCTCCAAGATAGCCTCTGGGTTCTCTTTGAATCTCGGTAATGCTCTCGCCCAAGGCAATCTAGGGCGAGAGCCTTCACTTGCCAATCTTCGTACATGCTCATTGTCACTCATCGCCCACAACCGCATCTGCCGCATCGTCTCATCTGGATATCGCAAGATAAATTCTCTTATGGCAAACTCACTACTTGAGTCTATCGTGAAGCACTCCAAAGCATCCATCGATACTTCAAAATCCTCCAATCCATAGAGTGCAACAAAATCTTGAAAGATCATATTCTCCAACGCATAGCCCCTCTCTATCTTTTGGAATGTGCTTTTCAAGATAGTGATAGCATCCTCATATCCCTTTGGCAAAAAAGCATGCAGAGTAGTTGAGATGTGTCTCATCCTCTGTTTCAATGCTCTCTCTTGCCACTCCCTATCAAATATCGAGGCTACAAAATGCTCGTTGTCAAAGTCGGGGTAGATATCGATAATAGTCTTAGATAGTAGATCTATGTAGTTGCTATCGTATAGATCTTTTAACGGTTTTGCCATTTTGTCCTGCGAGTTTGTAGTTTTGTATATCTGTGTGCTCTGTTTCTGGCACACTACAAAGAGTAGCTCAAAAGTACTCTTCCATAGCAAAAGTTTGACTATTTTGGAGCTTTTTGATTTGTCTACTTAATATATTAGACCCTCTTTCATCAGCTCTTTATTGATATATACCAACATCTCATTTTTTGGCAATCCACACCAAGATGGAGCAAGTAGAGTATTGTCATCTATGCCAGCAGTCACCCTCTGGATAGATATATGGTTGGGTTTTAGTTTGATAGCCTTGACTAGAGTATCTATATAGTCTTCTCTACTAATAGGCTCAAACCCTCCTGATCTATATTCATTGGCAAGCAAAGTGTTTTTGACTACATATAGGGGATGGTACTTGACTGAGTCTATACCCCACTCGTAGGCAGCTTTAGCAGAGTTGAGCATCATCTCTTGATCCTCTCCTGGTAGTCCAAATATTAAGTGACCGCATACATTTAAGCCCTTGGCTTTTGCCTTTTTGATGGCACTCTCCACATTGAGAGAGTCATGTCCTCTATTTATACGCTCTAGTGTCTTATCGTATATAGACTGTATACCATACTCTATCCATATCTCTTTGGTTTGGCTAAGCTCTACTAGGTAGTCCAACACTTCATCGGTCACGCTATCGCTTCTAGTCCCTATGCTCAACCCTACTACGCCATCATATGTCAACGCCTTATCATACAGAGTTTTGATAGTCTCAAATGGTGCATAGGTATTGGTAAATGATTGAAAATATACGAGAAACTTCTTGCTACCCCACTCTCTTCTCATTTTGGCTTGAGTGGTCAATATCTGATCTTCAAGCTCTCTGAGTTGCTTCTCTAGTATAGGATTGCTCTTGCTCTCCAAATTTAGGAAAGTTTTATCTGCATTTTTGGCTAAATTTGGGCTAAAAGAGTCGTTGAGACAAAAGGTGCAACCACCCTTTGCTACTGTGCCATCTATATTTGGACATGTGAAGCCACTCAAACCCAGAGGTAGCTTGCTTACTTTTGTATGAAATCTACTCTTTAGGTATCTACCATATGTATATAACTGTTTCAATAAATATCTCTTTTTTGGATTAGCTGATGCCGCAACTACTGCTATCTTTGCTACCGCCTGCAAAGTAGTTGCCATCAAAACTAACTAATGAATAGTTCATATCTTTGCCCAGCGACTCCACAAGCCCCTCTATAGATAGAAAGCCCAATGAGGTAGCATCGATCTTTTTGGCTATCTCTTCAGGTGTAGAGCTAGCAGATATCAGCTCCTCTTGTGTAGGTGTATCTATACCATATCTACATGGATACTTTATCTCAGGTGAAGCGATACGCATGTGTACCTCTTTTGCTCCTGCATCTTTGAGCATCTTGACTATCTGTGTAGATGTGGTGCCTCTCACGAGTGAATCATCTATAATCGCTATCCTTTTGCCATCTATGAGATGCTTAATTGGTGAGAGTTTGAGTCTTACTTTTTGCTCTCTTACATTTTGAGTAGGCTCTATGAAAGTTCGCCCTACATAGTGGTTGCGTACGATAGCCATCTCAAACGGTACACCCAATCCATCAGCATAGCCTCTAGCAGCTGCTACACCGCTATCTGGTACTGGTATCACCAAGTCCACATCAGCAGGCGACTCTTTTGCCAATCTTCTACCCATTATCAATCTGCTCTCATAGACATTTTTTCCATTTATGATAGAGTCTGGTCTAGAGAAGTAGATATACTCAAAGGCACAAGGGTGATAGTCTGGCTCAAATAGCTTCTCTGATACAGGCTCACTATCCTCAGAAAATATCAACATCTCACCGGGCTCTACATCTCTTTCAAATGTAGCACCTACTAAGTCAAAAGCACAAGTCTCGCTAGCCACTATATATCCACCATCTTTTAATCTGCCTAGACTCAAAGGACGGATTCCAAATCTATCACGAATTACAAACATTTTGGATCTACTCTGTATCACTAGACAGTATGCACCCTCTAGCTTGGCAATCATATCTTTGATACGATCTACCAATTTGTCTTCACTGCTTTTGGCTATAAGGTGTACTATATTTTCTGTATCCATGTCGGTTTGAAATATAGCACCTCTCTCTATGAGTTTGGCTCTCACAACATCTTTGTTGACCAAGTTTCCATTGTGAGCTACAGATATCTCACCCAACTTATATCGTGCAAAGACAGGCTGAGCATCTAGTATAGAGTCATCTCCAGCTGTTGAGTAACGGTTGTGACCTATAGCACAATCTCCACTAAGTATGTCAAATTTACTCTCATCTGCAAAGACTTTGGTTACCAAACCTCTATCTTTGACTAAGTGAATCCTCTCTCCGTTAGCAGCTGATATACCTGTAGACTCTTGACCGCGATGTTGCATCGCAAACAGAGCATAATAGGCTATTTTGGAGGCATTTTTTGCACCATGGACACCGACAATTGCACACATAATTTTCCTTTATAAACCTAGAGAGTCATTGATAGAGTAGAGACCCTTCTCTTGCGAGATGAGCCATTTGGCAGCACGGATAGCACCCTTGGAGAATGTATCACGACTAGTTGCAGTATGATTAAGCTCCAAAAACTCACCATCATTATAGAAACCTACAGTATGGCGACCTACTATATCGCCACCGCGAAGAGCCATTACTGCTATCTCATCTTTGGTTCTAGCTCCTATCTGTCCATCTCTGCCACTTATGCGAACAGCATCCAAATCAAGACCTCTACCTTTGGCAGCAAACTCACCAAGAGTAAGGGCTGTACCACTAGGTGCATCTACCTTGTGTCTATGGTGTTGCTCTACTATCTCTATGTCAAACTCATCAAGTGTGGCAGAGACCTTCTCCACTAATTGCTTGAGAAGTGCAATACCTACTGACATATTTGAGGCATACAGTACTGGCATCTCATTGGATGCCTCGTTTAGTAGATTTTGCTGATGTTTGTTAAATCCTGTAGTGGCTATCACTAGAGGAGTAGGGTTTTTTAGTGCTGCTTCTAGCAACTCTTCTGTAGCCATAGGTGCAGAGAAGTCTATCACTAGATCACAATTTTTTAATAGCTCATCCATACTATTGGTGACAAGTATATCTGATGGCAACTCTCTCTGAAGTTCATCAAAGACATGCACAGCACTTAGTTTGGCAACTTCGTCACCTTTGAGATTGTCTATGAGTAGACTACCTACTCTTCCTGTACTTCCTACTATACCTACATTGAATGCCATTATGATTGCTCCTGAATATAAGATATCACTTGTAGTGCCGCTGTAGCACCATCTCCTGCTGCACACACTACCTGCTTGGGTGCATCTATGCGTAGATCACCAGCCACAAAAAGACCCTCAAGGCTTGTACGCATATTTAAATCTACTACCACTTGACCATTTTCATTTAGTTCACATATAGCTTCACCTGACTCATCTTTGAGTACTGCATTGTTGACATTGTGACCTACAAATACAAACACCCCTGGCACCTCAAGATAGCTTGTTTCGCCACTCTTATTTTTGATATTGATACCAGTCACACCCATAGCGTCGCCTACTATCTCTTCTATGGTAGTGTCTGTTATTAGCTCTATATTTTCTGTGCGTTTTACTCTATCTACTGTAGATGGTGCTGCACGAAATGTATCTCTACGATGTATTACATAGACTTTGCTACATATATTTGAGAGGTAGTGAGCCTCCTCTAGTGCAGTATCTCCACCACCTAGTACTGCCACCTCTTTGTCTTTGTAGAAAAATCCATCACAAGTAGCACAAGTGCTTACGCCTTTGCCAAATAGTTCATCTTCGCCCTTAACCCCTGCTCTTCTAGGAGTACTGCCTGTAGCGACTATTACAGTTTTTGCCTCTACAGACTCTTTGCCTGCTATATCTATGGTGAAGTGGTCACCATCTTTACGGACTGCCTTGACCTCTTCCATCCTATGAACCATACCAAAAGCAAAGCACTGCTCTTGCCATGTATCCATAAAGTCCATACCTGTCTTGCCATGTTCATAAAATCCTGGATAGTTCTCTATCTCACTACTTTGAGTTATCTGACCACCAGGAAGTCCTTTTTCAAACAAAACAACCTCTTTGAGACCACCTCTGCTAGCATAAAGTCCAGCAGTCAATCCAGCAGGTCCTCCACCGATAATCGCACAATCCAACATAATACTATCCTTTTATCTAAAAGTTTTTAAAGAAATTATAGCTAAATAAGCAAGAATTTCTATAAAGACTCTACATTGTAAATAAGTTAATTTGGTATGATTATATCTAATTAGGGATAAAAAAGAGGTAGAGAAGAGAAGTAATATACACTCTTCTCTAGTAGTACTATATTAGTGAGTTGAGCTTCTCAGCAAAAACATCTTTGCTAGCTGCTCCTACCATCTGATCCACAACTTCACCATTTTTGAAAAATAGAATAGATGGAATAGATCTGATACCATACTTGACAGCTATCTCTTGCTCCTCATCAGTGTTGACTTTGGCTATAGTCGCTTTACCTTCGAAATCTTCTGCCAACTCTTCTACTACTGGAGCTATCATTCTACAAGGACCACACCAAGGAGCCCAAAAGTCTACCATTGTTACGCCCTCTGCTATAGTTGCATCAAAGTTGCTGTTGTTAAGTTCAACATATTTTCCCATATTTTTTCCTTTTATGATTTAAATGATCAAATATACATACTATAATTTAGGTTTTATAGTAGATATATAGATTCTGTGAGTATAGTTATAACTAATATTTCTCATTTTGTCAATACATATAGAAAAAAAATAGATATTTTTTCAAAAATGTGTTAAATAAGAGTATATTTATCCTAATTGAACTTCAAGAGTTGATTGAAACTATTGGTCTATAAATAAAATAGTTTTAGAATAAGTCTAGTTAAGTAAGTAGTGTTTTAGTTTTGAGAGGCTATGATTTTATAAGATTGAAGTTTAGGAGTGGATAATGAGTGAAAATAATTTTGGTTTTTCCCTATGGTTGGATTTTGTGGAGAGAAGCTTTTTGAAGAGCGAATTTTTATCATTGATAGAGAGAGGTGTCATCACAGGAGCGACAAGTAATCCATCTATATTTGCTTCTGCTATTACAACATCAGATGCTTATAGTGAGCAGCTCAAATCCTTAGATGGAAAGAGTCCGAAAGATAAGTATGAAGCTTTGGCGATAGAGGATATAAAAACGGCAGCTAAGGCACTCTTTCCTCTATATGAAGAGGGAGATGATGGATATATTAGCTTTGAGGTAGATCCTAGACTCTATAATGATGCTGATGCTACTATAGAGGAGGGAAAGAGGCTATTTGCAGCTATAGGAGAACCAAATGTGATGATAAAAATTCCTGCTACTGATGCAGGATATATCGCCATGGCAGAACTCTTGAGCATGGGCATACCAGTAAATGCTACTTTGGTATTTTCTCCAGAGCAGGCAAACTCTTGCCTCAAAGCAATGAAGCATGGGCTGGATATATTTGAAAATAGTGGTGGAGAGAGAGCTGAGGCTGTTATATCTGTATTTATAAGTCGTTTTGATAGACTTCTTGATCCAAAACTAAAAGATATGGGTATCACACCTTCTCAGACTGGGATACTAAATGCTGCAAAGATATACAATATAATAGAGCATAATCATACACCAAGCATCAGGACACTATTTGCAAGTACTGGTGTAAAGAGCGATACTCTACCTCCAGAGTACTATATCCGTGAACTTTTGGCACCCCACTCTGTAAATACTGCACCACTAGATACTATAAATGCATACTTGGCAAACCCTTCAACCGAGCCAAAGCTACCTGCTCACATGGATGAGATAGATGAATACTTCGCACTCATAGAGAAGAGTGACATAGATATGACTAAGGTATATGAAGAGTTGATAGAGGATGGGCTTCAATCATTCAAGAAAGCTTTCATAGATATGCTAGATAGCATTAAATAGAGGGTAAAAAGATGAATCCAGGACCAATGGAGGCGAGACTCATAAAGTACCTGAAGCATATGGCAAAAGTAGGCGGAAGTGACCTTCACATGAAAGCTACAGCCATAGTGAGAGCTAGAATTAGAGGCTCCTTGGAGAAGATAGGAAATATCGCATTCTCGCCAGAGCAGATGGAGCAGTTGGCACAAGAGATAGTATCTAAAGATCAATATGAAAAACTACAAGAGGATCGTAGCTTGGACTTCACATATGTGATAGGTAAAGAGGCTCGATTCCGTGTAAATCTATTTTATCAACTGGATGGACTTAGTGGTGTATTTCGTATCATTCCTGTAGAGATACCCAACTTGGCACAACTAAATCTGCCTGCTGTACTGCATGACTTTACAGATATCCATAGAGGATTGGTGCTAGTGACAGGTGTCACTGGTAGTGGTAAATCAACCACGCTAGCTGCAATCCTCAATGAGATCAATGAGAAAAAGAACGACCACATCATAACCATAGAGGACCCTGTAGAGTTCATACATCAAGACAAGGGGTGCCTCATCAACCAAAGAGGTGTGGGTCAAGATACCAAATCATTCGGTGATGCACTTAGAGGTGCTTTGAGGGAAGATCCAGATATCATACTAGTAGGTGAGATGCGTGACCTAGAGACGATAGATATTGGTATACATGCTGCCAATACAGGACACCTTGTATTCTCTACACTTCACACAATAGACGCAAAAGAGACGATAGATAGAATTATCGGTATGTTTCCAGGCGAAGAGCAAAACCGTGTAAGAATGTCATTGGCATCGGTACTAGAGGGTGTCATATCTCAAAGACTAGTCAAGACTATAGATGGTGGTAGGGCAGCAGCTATTGAGATACTCAAAAAGACTCCGCGGATAGAGCAGCTCATAATGGAGGGCAGAGATAGCGAAATCATAGATGCCATAGAGGAGGGTAAAGATATCTATGGCACACAAAGTTTCGACCAAGCACTACTAGATCTATATACCGATAAGCGGATAGATACAGAGGTCCTCATGGAGAATGCTACTAGCCCGAGCGATATGAAACTCAAACTAGATGGTGTCGGCAAAGGAGCAGTCCAGAGAGAAGATGCCGTAGAGGAAGAGCCTGAGTTCTTTGACTTCAAAGAGGAGGAGGATGAGTAGAGGCCAAAAACCCTAATCCTCTACCTCCTCTCTAGCTCTGATATAAGTCCATCTATATCTTTGCTGTATGCAAAACAGCTACCTATCTTGCATGCTAAGTAGTCACTCTCTTTTTGTGTTTTTCTGTATACAAATGGATACCTTATTTTGGATATCTTTTTACTATATTTTTCCAAATTTTTTCGACTACTCTTGATGACCAATCCACCTATCTTGTGAAGAAGTAGTGTACTCATAAGTTTGGGTGCGTATGATGGGGCACTGTTCAATACCCTGCCATATCTATCTAAAGATTTGTCTACTATTTGACTGAAGTCTATATCATCTTCCAATAGTGCCAACAGAGAGAGGTTGTGAAGCATCATGCTAAGTGGCGAAGTGTATAGTGAGTCATAAATATCTGCGAGAGTCTCTATATCATCACTACTTAGATACCATCTATCGTTACGATAAAAAAGCTTGATAGCTCTTTTTGCAAAGTCGTTTGCTCTTTGTAGATACTTCTCATCTAGTGTCACTTGGTGAGCCTCTATGAGTGCATCTATCACAAATGAATAATCCTCCAATATGCCTATCTGAGTAGGTTTTTTGTCGGCTATAGTTTGATGGTATAGTGTACCATCTTTAGATAGGGTAGTTAGTAGATTTTTCAATCGTTTTTTAGCTATGGGTATATATCTTTTGTCGATTCGACTCGCTCTAAAAAGTGCCTTTATCATCATAGCGTTCCAAGCTGTATTTATCTTCTCATCTACAAATGGAAATGTTCTATTTTTTCGTAACTCTCTTAAGTATAGTATGACTTCATCGACCCTCTTTGGTGCTTGAGATGATGTGATATGAGAGTGAGACAACTCTCCATCTATATTGCCATCCTCCTCTATGCCTAGATAGTGGAGTGTAGCAGATAGTTCACTAGCATTAAAATCTCCCTTTTTTAGAGTATCCATTAACTCTGTATAGTTGTATATATAGTATCCACCCTCTTCACCATCACTATCTGCATCACTCGCCGATAGGTATAGACCATCTCTCATTAGATCTCTATCTATTTGAGATATGCTCTCTTTTATGACTTTGAGATATAGAGGATTTGGCTCTAGTAGATACATGTCACTATAGAGCGATATCAACTCTGCATTGGTATAGAGCATCTTTTCAAAATGTGGTATTTGCCACTCTGCATCTGTAGTGTATCGAAAGAATCCACCATCTATCTGGTCATAGAGCCCACTTCGTGCCATCTTCTCCAAGCTATACTTTGCCATATCAAAAGCCCTCTTCTCTCCACTGACTCTATATATATCTAGTAGTAGCGATATCTTAGATGACTCTGGAAATTTTGGTCTATTGGCAAAGCCACCATTGATTTTGTCGTAGCTTCTTTCTATCTGAGATATCGTCTTCTCTATAAGTTTTTTCTCAAAGTGTATACTCTCATTGGTATCTCTATATATATCAGTATCGGCACGCTTGTATCTATCTATAAGCTCTACCATTTTATCTCTCTTGTTATGATAGATATCAGATAGATATGGCAACAATTTCTCCATACCTATAGAGCCATACCCCTCATATCTAGGTATATATGTAGAGATATACAATGGCTCTCTGTCAGGTGTCAAAAAGAGGCTAAGGGGCCAGCCACCACTGCGATTTGTTGCAGATGAGAATATCTGTTGATATTTTTTGTCTATATGCGGAAACTGCTCTCTATCGACTTTTATGGATATGTAGTCTCTGTTGAGTAGTTGGGCTATCTTTATATCGGTAAAGCTCTCCTTCTCCATGACATGGCACCAGTGGCAAGTACTATATCCTATAGATACAAATATGAGCTTATCTTCTCTTTTTGCCTTATCGAAAGCAATCTTGCCCCATGGATACCAATCTACAGGATTGTGTGCATGCTGCTTAAGGTATGGAGAAGTCTCATTTATGAGTGCATTGGTATATATATCTTCTGAATAGAGAGATGCGATGAGTGCAACTATAGCTATCACTATTTTCATATCATTCCTTTTTGGATATAATAGCATAAAAAGCAAATATTATGACAACAAAAGAGAGAGATAAGATTAGAGCTAAGATAGAGAGCGATCTGCTACTTTTGGCAAAACAGATAGAGATACTAGAGTCAAAGACAAATCCCATATCACCTGACTGTTCACTCGGTAGACTTACGCGTCTTGAAGCTATGGGAGAGCAACATGTCAACCATAAGATATTGGATGAAGAGAGATTGAGATATAGACGACTCTCAAATGCTTTGCTACGGATAGATAAGCCATCATTTGGTATCTGCATAGAGTGTGAAGAGGATATACCCATAGGTAGGATGATGATCCGACCAGAGAGCGTAAGGTGTGTAAAGTGTGCTAGTTGACGATGTTGGCTACTGAGATATAGGTAAATTTTACTTGAAGTTACCAAAGACAAGAGGTGCTTTGAGATCTAGCTGTTTTACCTCTGCCATTACTTTTTGCAAATCATCTATCTTTTTACCACTTACTCTCACTTCGTCACCCTGTATAGATGGTGTCACTTTGAGTTTGAGTGCCTTTATAGCTTTGACTATCTCTTTGGCTTCACTCTTATCTATAGTGTCTACGATCCGATATATCACTTTGATATTGCCGCCGCTAATACCCTCTGTCTTGACCTCTTCTAGCGATTTACCAGCTATGCCTCTCTTTATGAGTTTGGATATAAGTATATCTTTGAGAGCATCTATCTTGCTATCGCTTGATGAGCTTAGAGATAGCGTTTTTGCACTCTCGTTTAGGTTGAACTCTGCCACTAGCCCTTTGAAATCAAATCTAGTAGCTACCTCTTTTTCTGCCATAACTAGAGCATTTTTCAGCTCCATCATATCAAGCTTTGCCGTAATATCAAAGTAGTGATCTTTTGCCATAATATATCTCCTATTTCTCTATGCGTACCATAGCTATATCGCCATGCACTACGCTCAGTTTGGATAGTGCTTTGATAGCATCTTGCATCTTAGACTCTTGACAACTATGTGTAGTAAATAGTAGCTTGGCTATAGTCTCATCTTTTGTTGGTTTTTGGAGCATTGACTCTATAGAGATACCAAACTCACCCAAAGTGGATGTGATAGTAGCCAACACGCCACTCTGGTCATCTACTACAAGCCTGAGATAGTATTGTGTCACTATCTCATCTTTGCTAAGTAGCTTCAAGCCACTCTCAAGACCCTTTTTGTAGCCTAGCATTGGACCTTGGTTGCCTCTGACTATATCTACTATATCTGCTATGACTGCACTAGCAGTCGCATCACCACCAGCACCAGCACCATAATACATAGTTTCACCTACTCTGTCACCCACTACTGTAACGGCATTCATGACACCATCTACTTTAGCTATCATAGAGCTTTGAGGTATCATAGTAGAGTGTACTCTTAGCTCTACACCTCTATCTACTTTCTTGGCAATTCCAAGTAGCTTGATCTCATATCCAAACTCTTTAGCGAACTCTACATCTGCCTGCGTGATGTTTTCGATGCCCTCTATGAGGATATCTTCTGGCTTTGCATCTATACCATAAGCGATACTAGCCAATATCAGCAATTTATGAGAAGCATCAAATCCACCTACATCGAAAGTAGGGTCAGCCTCTGCATAACCTAGCTCTTGAGCCTCTTTGAGTATATCATCATAGTTGGCTCCCTCTTTTATCATCTTGGTGAGCATATAGTTGCAAGTACCATTCATAATGCCCTGTATGGACTCTATATGGTTAGCAGACAATCCACTCCTCAATGCACCTATAATAGGTATACCGCCCGCAGTACTTGCTTCATACATGAATGGTATATCACCTGCAAGCTCTTGCAGTTCATATCTATGGTAAGCGAGTAGTGCCTTGTTGGCTGTCACCACGGCTTTGCCATTACTCAATGCTCTTTTGACCAACTCATATGGCTCTTCTACACCACCCATAAGCTCTACCACTATGTCTATCTCTGGATCATCAATGATCTCCGATGGATTGTCACTAAGCTTGATAGATACCCCTCTATCTTTGGATAGATTTTTGACTACACCTGCTTTGACTACTATCTTTTTGCCTGCTCTAGCCTCTATGATATCACTATTTGCCTCTAAAATATTGGCTACGCTAGCCCCTACTGTACCTACGCCTAGTATGCCTATGTTTATCATATTATTTGTTATCCTCTGCTATATTGTCTTTTTTGTTCTGCTCTAACTCTTTGAGGAACTTTTTTATATTTTTGGCTGCTTGACGGATACGCTTCTCATTCTCTATGAGAGCTATTCGTACATACTGATCGCCATATTTGCCAAATCCAACACCAGGACTCACAGCTACTCCTGCTTTGATAAGTAGCTGTTTTGAAAACTCCAATGACCCCATATCTCTAGCTATTTCAGGTATCTTTGCCCATATAAACATACTTGCCTTTGGCGTAGAGAGTCTCCATCCAGCATTGCTAAATGATTTGACAAGTACATCTCTTCTCTTTTGGTATAGTGGGATTATCTGCTCTGTAGGTATATCTCCATGCTCATCTAGTGCTACTGTAGCAGCCACCTGAATAGGTGTAAACATGCCATAGTCAAGCCAAGATTTGATACTCTGCAAAGCACCTATGAGTTTCTTGTTACCTACTATGAAGCCTACTCTCCATCCTGCCATATTGTAGCTCTTAGATAGTGTATAGCTCTCTACAGCTACATCTTTGGCACCCTCTACCTCCATGATGGATGGTGTGGTGTATCCATCAAATGTGATATCTGCATATGCTATATCTGATATGATGTAAAATCTCTTCTCTTTAGCCAATGCCACCAATCTCTCATAAAATTGAGGTGTGACAGTAGCAGTAGATGGGTTGTGAGGGAAATTGACTACTAAAAATTTGGCTTTTGGTACAGAGTTTTCCAATGCAGACATCACATCCGCCAAAAACTTATCTTCATCTACCTCAAAGGTCTCCTCATCAAATACGACCTCCATCTTCTCTACATTTGCACCTGCAAGCACAAAAGCTTGAGAGTGTATAGGGTATGTAGGATCGGGTACTATAGCCACATCACCAGGGTTGGAGATGGCTTGCACTAAGTGTACATACCCCTCTTTGCTTCCCATAGTGGCGACCACCTCCTCATTGGGATCCAAATCTACTCCATACTTTCGTTTGTACCAGTTGCTCATAGCTAGGCGGAGTTTATAGATACCCTTACTAGCACTATATCCATGTGTCTTCTTTTTTTTGGCTGTCTCACATAGCTTATCTACTATTGGCTTCGGCGTGGGAGCATCAGGGTTGCCCATGGAGAAATCTATGATATCCTCACCAGCCCTTCTAGCCTCCATCTTGATATCATTAATCTCTGCAAATATATACTTTGGCAGTCTATTTATCTTCTCGAACTGTATCTCATCAAACATACTCTATCCCCTCAACGCTTTTTTATACTCATCTTCGCTCAATTGATGGATTCCATCTTGATCTAATTTGAAAAATATTTTGCCTTTTCCACCATACTCTTCAAATATATCATTGTCTATAAAAGCAAATACACTATTTTCAGTCTTAAATAGCCATCCATTATCTTTCAAGTCTATATCATACTGCTCTTTTCTCTTAAACCTCAACTCTCTTTTGGTTTTTAAATTTATGAGTTGAAACAGCATCATTTTTTGAGGCAATATAGTGATCTTCTCTCTCTTTGTCACAAGAGCATCTTCTGTCGTTTTGCTATTTTCACTAGATGGCGTGACACTTTGCTCCTCTACTGTTTTGGAGGTATTGGTATCACTACTACGGCTTTTTTGGTCACTTGCAACCTCTTCACTCTCTTTGCTCTCCTTAATGCCTTCTCCCTCTTGGTTATCTACTATCTTTGTTTCTACCTTTTTTGTAGGAGTTGGCGTGCTATCTGACACTTCTCTCTCTGTAGTCTCTACAACGACAGTAGTCTCTTGAGAAGATTTACCATTGACTTTATCCATAATGGTATCTTTCCCTGCTATGATGATATCTAGCAGGCTCTTCTCACTTTTTGTCTCCATGTCTTGAGATGCAGGTCTATAGTATGCACTAAAAAAATACCAAGATCCGTATGCAATCATCGCTATTAGCAGTAGTACAAAAAATTTAGACAAGAAGTTATTCTCCTGAACAACAGGTTCGGTTACTACAAATCTATTGTTATCTCTGCTATTTTGGCTAAAGTATAGATTGATCTCATCTCTTACCTCGCTAAGATCAGCATCATACTCTCTCTCAAGTATAGATATCGTACCGATCGCTTGTGTTCTGTTTACCTTGTCAAACTCTTTATTTGAAAGTATATCAAGTAGATTTTTTGAGATATGTGTTCTCTTCATAATATCTCTTAGGGTCTCTTGTTTTATCAAATCATCTAGTTGCATATCTCATCCTATGTATTAAAATAGCTGCTGCTGCCGAGACATTGAGTGAATCAAAATCGTTCACCATCTCTATAGATACTCTCTTCTTCAGCTTCGACATTGTCTTTTTAGACAAACCTCTATCTTCGCTTCCTAAAACCAATACTCTTTTGGGAGCTATATCTACAGTCGATATACTCTCTCCATCCATAGAAGCACCATACGATACAAAACCTAGCTGATGAAGCTCATTGAAGATATCCAATATGTTGTGAGATATCATGAAAGGCATATCTAGCAATGCTCCAGAGCTTGTACGCATGATAGCCGCCATATTTAACTGCTTTACGCCTGTAGCTATGATAGCGTCTACTCCTAGAGCATATGCACTTCTAGTTATTGCACCTATATTTCCAGTATCGGTCAACCCATCCAATATTAGGATAAAGTCGCTCTTTTTTATCTGTGGAAAATCACTAAATTTAAACTCATCCAACTCTATCAATATACCTTGATGGTTGCCACCCTTGCTCATAGATTGAGCCCACTTTGTCTCTAAAAATTTGATCTTTGGTCTATACTGATCAAAGAGTCGCTGTGCCAACAATCCTTTTTTTGCAAGATATACCGTCTTTATCTCCTCTGCGTGATGCTCAAGTGCATATAGGCAGACCTGTTTACCATAAATTATCATAAAAGGGATTTTATCTAACTTTTGCTGTTACTATCTTAAGTAGCAAATAAAGAGAGACCTCTTGTTGTAGTTTTATGCGATTTGCACAAGAACTCTAATAAAGATTTGATACAATATATCCAAATTCTTTGGAGGTAACAGATGGCTAAAGAGATTTATGAAAAACTTGGGCTCTTCTATATGGGTAGAGATGTGGACGAAGAGAGTATGCAGACTACAGAGGCTCTCACGCTTCTAAAAAATAAAAACTTCACAACACACGCAGCTATCATAGGTATGACAGGCAGCGGCAAGACTGGTCTTGGTATAGGACTCATCGAAGAGGCAGCTATGGATAATATACCATCTATAGTGATAGACCCCAAAGGAGATATGGGAGACCTATGTCTCACTGACCCTACATTCTCAGCAGAGAGCTTCACTCCTTGGGTCAAAGATGAGGCTCTAGCCAAGGGTGAAGAGCCTTCAGTATATGCAAAAAAGATATCTCAAGAGTGGAAGAGTGGCATAGAGAGTTGGGGTCAAGATGCCCAAAGAGTAGAGAGGTTTGCTTCTGTACCCAAAACCATCTATACTCCTGGTAGTAGTGCTGGTGTAAGTATCAACATCTTAGCTTCACTAGAGGCACCACCTAGTGAAGTGATGGACGATAGTGATACACTAGCATCATTTCTCAAATCAACAGTATCTAGCCTACTCTCGCTCATAGGCATAGAGGCTGACCCCATCAACTCAAAAGAGTATATCATACTAGCTCAAATCATACTAGAGGGGTGGAGTGATGGCAAAAATATATCTATAGAGGAGCTTATAGGTAGTATCATCAATCCACCATTCAAAAAAGTGGGAGTGCTTCCATTGGATAGCTACTACCCACAAGCAGAGAGATTTAAGTTTGCTACTAAGTTCAATGCCGTTATAGCATCTCCTAGCTTCAGCTCTTGGCTTGAGGGGGAAAATCTAGATATCCAAAAGCTACTCTATGACGAAGATGGCAAAGCGAAGATAGCTATATTTTCTATAGCACATCTCAGCGATAATGAGCGGATGTTTTTTGTCACACTACTACTCAACAAATATATAGCATGGATGCGTCATCAAAGTGGTACAACCTCACTCAAGACTATACTATATATGGATGAGATATATGGATTTTTTCCGCCCACCAAAAACCCTCCATCAAAAGAGCCTATGCTGCTTCTACTAAAGCAAGCTAGAGCTTATGGCGTAGGAGTTGTGCTAAGTACGCAAAATCCTGTAGATTTGGATTATAAAGGTTTGTCAAATATCGGCACATGGTTTATAGGTAGATTGCAAACTTCACAAGATATAGATAGAATCATAGATGGATTGGATGGCAAAGTAGGCTCCAATTTTGATAGAGCTCAAATCAAAAAGATACTATCATCTATGCCAAAGAGAACTTTTTTGCTAAAGAGTGCCCACCTTGATGATATACGACTATTTGCCACTAGATGGGTGATGAGTTATCTCAAAGGACCACTCAAAAAGAGTGACATATCTGCACTTATGGCGAAACAGAAAGGAGAGGCATCAGAAGATATACCTATAGAGCCAGCCTCTAGCAATGATGAAGAGTATGAGAGCTACAACACTTTAAACAACTCCATAACTCAATACTACGAGATAGACTCTAGAGGTGAGAATAGATATACTCCAACTATCGCAGCAAAAGTAGAGGTGAGCTTCTTCAATCAAACCAGAGGGATAGATGAAAAAGAGATTCAAATGATAGAGGTTGCACTAGAGAGTAGTCACAAAGATATAGACTGGAGTAGTGCAGAGAGACTAGAGAGGGACTTCTCTCGTCTACCTACACAGAAGCCAAGCGAAGCAAAACTCAAGAGATTGCCCGATTTTATACATCAAGATAGAGGTCTCAGGGAGACCAAAAAGAGTCTGGAGGATTGGCTATATCAAGAGAAGCGATTGGTGCTATTTAGATGCAAATCACCTAAGCTGGAGTCAAAACCATACGAAACACTAGGCGACTTCAAAGTAAGGCTTCAAGATATACTCAACGAGAAGAAAGATATAGAGATAGATAAACTCAAAGAGCGATATGGCAAAAAAGAGCAGACTCTACAAGATAGACTCAATAGAGCATTGGAGAGAGTAGAGAAAGAGGAGTCAGATGTCAATAGCAAGACTACTGACACTATGATATCTGCTGGTATGGCAGTGATAGGAGCTCTTTTTGGTAGCAAGAGTACGGCAAAGATAGGCACTACACTAAGTAAAGGGTCACGAATACTCAAAGAGAGAGGTGATGTAGATAGGGCAAACAAGAGAGTCCAAGAGATTCAAGAGAAGCTAGATGATTTAGCAGATGAGTTAGATGAAAAGGTAGACCAACTAGAAGAGAAGTATGATATAGATAGTTGTGATATAGATGACTTCTCTATCAAACCTAGAAGAAGCGATATTGTAGTAGATGAAGTTGCTTTGGTCTGGAGAGTAGAGTAGAGATCTTGAAAGAGTTGTTAAAAATATTGCACCACTGTTATCTTGAAATGTTTTATTGAAAGTGGATAGTGTGGTGTGCTTCGCAACAATCAATGAGAATAATCTCTAAATTTTTTTAGAACTCTCAAGATATTATGGTAGAATATGCACAACAATTACGCAAGGATATATATGTCATTATCAAATCCCGTTTATGCATCATTTCGCTCTATAGGAGCATATGTACCTCAAAAGATACTTTCAAATAGTGATCTTGAGAAGATGGTTGATACAAGTGATGAGTGGATCACTAAACGAACAGGTATAAAAGAGAGACGCATCGCAGCAGAAGATGAGTCTACTAGTGATATGGGAGCAAAAGCTTCTCAAAAAGCTATAGAGAGAGCAGGTATAACTAACGAAGATATAGATCTAGTTATATGTGCGACTGTTACCCCTGACTATTTCAATATGCCATCAACGGCTTGTATCTTATCGGACAAGTTAGGTATCAGAAATGTACAAGCATTTGATATATCGGCTGCTTGTAGTGGTTTTGTATATCTACTCTCACTAGCCAAAGCTTTCATAGAGTCTGGTATGAAAAAAAATATACTCATAGTAGGTGCAGAGAAGTTCTCCTCTATAGTTGACTATAGCGATAGGGGTACCTGTATACTCTTTGGTGATGGAGCTGGTGCAGCTATCATATCGGCTACCCACAACAAAGATGAGGCGATGATAGATATACATGCCTCAGCAGATGGAGCATATGCCGACTTTTTGATGACACCTGCACCAGGAAGTGTCAATCCTGTGAGTCAAAGCGTTATAGATGAGGGCTTAAACTTTGTGCAGATGAAGGGCAATGAGACATTTAAGTTGGCAGTAAAGACTCTCACTAAAGATGTGAAAGAGATATTGAAAAAGAATGAGATATCATCCGAGGATATACCACACTTTATACCACACCAAGCAAACTATCGCATCATCAAAGCAGTAGGCGATGCTCTCAAGATGAGAGAAGATCAAGTGGTTCTTACGGTTGGCAAGTATGGCAACACTTCAGCAGCATCTATACCTATGGCTATCAATGATATATATGAGTCGGGCAGACTAAAATATGGCGAACTGATGCTATTGGATACATTTGGCGGTGGATTGACTTGGGCTAGTGCCTTGTTGCCATTTGCTGGTAAATCTATAGAAGAGTAGAGTCCTCACTTAGTGAAGATAGGATTTATAGGCGATATAGTAGGTAAGCCTGCTCGTGATATCATAGGCAAAAATCTCAAAAGATTACGAGAAGAGTACTCTCTAGATATAGTCATAGCAAATTATGAAAATGCAAGTCATGGTTTTGGGCTTACGCAGAAGAACTGCATAGAGCTACTAGGCTATGGTATTGATATCATGAGCGGTGGAAACCATAGCTTTGACAAAAAAGAGATATTGACGCTATTTGACAAATACCCACTTATAAGACCCATCAACTACCCCAAAGAGGCAGAAGGTAGTGGCATATATATCACCACACTTTCAGACCACAAGGTAGCCATCATAAACCTCATGGGCTACTATACTATGCCTATGGTAGACAATCCATTTACTAAGATTTTGGAGGTTGTAGAGGAGCTGGAGAGTCGGGGTATCAAACATATCATCATAGATATGCATGCAGAAGCTACAGCAGAGAAGCAAGCACTACTCTACATGCTTAGAGATAGAGTGAGTGCTATTTTGGGTACTCATACACATATAGGCACGGATGACCTTCAGATAAATATGGGGTGTTGCTATGTGACAGATGTAGGCATGACAGGGTGTAGGGACAATATCATAGGAATGAGTAGCGATATACCCATAGAACGCTTTCTCAAAGGTATAGGGGGTCATTTGGATATACCAAAAAATTGCCAATCGTACCTTCAGATGATAGTTTTTGAGCTTGATAGTGATGGTAGATGCACAGATGCACAAAAGATCAAACTCTTAGACGACAGTAGAAAGATTGTAACCAAAGCACTCATAGAGGTCTAAAGATTCAGAGATCGGGTTGGTGGCACCTATCTTTTCTCACGAGACCATCTAAAATGGGTTTGAAACTCCTACTCCGACTATCTATATCTTGAATATTGTCAAACTACTACCTTCAAGATAGAGTCACAACAAAACCCATACTCCTCTCAAGTAGCAAGCTACAGCTTCACACCTAGATACAACTCTAGGTAGATGAGGCTACTTGAGTAGCATACCTCTGATCTCATCTTCGTCTATCATATCTTTCTCATACTTGACGACCGCTATATGCTCTGTCTCATTGACATAGCTCTCTACTATCGCCTCATGCTCAGTAAGCGAAGATACTCTATCTCTATCAAATATATCTAGTGGCAGATACACATTGCCTCTATTGTTTGGGTTTGGCATAGTGGCCACCCAGATGAGCCACAAGATAGATAGCCCCACTACTACCATAGCCAAGACCTCTCTATCGTAGTGTTCCATCAGATATCCTGCCAACAATCCACCAAAAAATATACCTGTATATGCAAAAGTATTGGCTACCCCTAGTGCAGCTCCCTTCTGGTGTACTTTGGCAAATTTGCTTACAAAACTCTGGAGTAGTGGCTCAAACATATTGAAGCCTATAAAAAAGAGTACTACTCCCACTATAAATACCCAAGGCGTACCACTAAAGCCCATCGCTACAAATCCCAAGAGTATAGAGATGATAGATACGATAAATACCTCTCTACCTTTGCCATACTTCTCTCCAAATACTGCGGCAGGTCCCATAGCTAATAGTCCGAAGATCATAGCTGGTAGATATACTTTCCACAGCTCTGCTTTTGCCCAGCCAAATCCACCATCATCCAAGCCCTTTGTCATCACGAGTGGTATGATGAAAAATGCCATAGTCATGATAGATGAGTGAAATAGAAATGTGATATACATTCTAGTGAGTGATTTATCTCTAAATACCTCTATCATCTTGGACTCCTCTTCGGCATAGGAGTGGACTATCTTTGGAGGTTGTGGTACAGCGGTAAATAGTATACCAATAGCCATTACCGAAAGTATAGCTGTAAGCCAAAAGAGCTTATCTATACCCCAATGACCACCTACTATAGGAGCTACTATCATAGCTAGAGCGAAACTAATAGCTATAGTACCACCCATAATCGCCATAGCGTGAGCCCTCTGCTCCTCTTTGACAAGGTCTGCTATCATGGCTGATACGACTGAGCCTATAGCTCCAGCTCCCTGAAGAAATCTGCCAAGTAAGAGCATATAGATATTGTCACTCATAGCGGCTATGACTGAACCAGCTATAAAGATAAGTAGTCCAAAGAGTAGTGTCTTTTTGCGTCCTATCTTGTCACTCATGAGACCAAATGGTACTTGAAATAGAGCCTGAGTAAGTGCATATCCGCCCACTACCAAACCAGCCAAGAAGGTGGTAGCACCCTCCATATCTAGTGCATATACCGATAGTACAGGAAGTACTATAAAGAGTCCGAAAAACCTAAGTGCCACGATGGAGCTTAGGGGTAATATCTGTTTAAACATATTGATACCTTAAATACGATAAAATTTGTCTCATTATATATCAAAAAGGTTAATATCAAATGAAAATCGTTTTGGCTACTGGGAATAAGGGCAAGATTCGTGAATTTAAGCAGATGTGCGAAGATGAAATAGTAGGCTTTAGCGAGCTTCTAGGAGAGTTTGATATCATAGAGGATGGAGATACATTTGCCAAAAATGCACTCATCAAAGCAAGAGCTATATATGATAAACTTGGCGAAGAGTATCTAGTGATATCGGATGACAGCGGGATATCACTACCTATATTGGATGGGGCTCCTGGCATATTTTCTGCACGATATGCAGGAGAAGATGCCACAGATAGAGATAACCTACACAAACTTATAGAGAGTATAAGGGCAAAAAAGCTAAAATCAACACCAGCATACTATACAGCTGCGATAGCGATAGTAAGCAAGCATGGAGAGTATGTAGTGCATGGCTGGATGCATGGCGATGTGATAGACGAGAGTCGTGGAGATGGGGGATTTGGATATGATCCTATATTTATACCAGATGGATATGAGCAGACCCTAGGCGAGCTAGATGATGAGACAAAATCAGATATATCACACAGAGCCAAAGCACTCAAGTTGGCAAAACCTATAATAGCTATGCTATTGGACAAGTAAGGAGCTATACAATGAGTCAAAAGTATGTCAAGCTACTAGTAGCCACACATAAGCCATATGATTTTCCAAAGAGTGATATATACTACCCCATAGAGGTGGGGGCATCACTCAGAGAGTCACATTTGGGTTATCTACGAGATGACTTTGGTAAAAACATATCCAACAAAAATGGATCATTTTGTGAGTTGACTGCACTCTATTGGGCTTGGCAAAATAGTTTTGCTGAAGATGTAGAGTATATAGGATTGGTTCACTATCGTAGATACTTTAGTGGCGATATTGAGTTTGGAGATAGTGCTATATTGGGTGAAGAGAGGATAAAGAAGCTACTCTCATCATATGATATTATACTACCAAAAAAGAGGAACTATTATATAGAGACTGTATACTCACACTACAAACATGCTCACTACATAGATGATATAGAGATACTTAGAGAGACTATAGAGCAGATATCACCTGAGTATAGTGACTCATTTGATAGAGTTATGAGTCAAAGAACTCTCTATCTATACAATATGTTTATAGTCTCTTACTACCACTTTGACTCATACTGCAAGTGGCTCTTTCAAATCTTGTCTGTACTAGAAAATAAGATAGATATATCCGATAGAGATGAGTACCAAAAGAGAGTCTTTGGATTTTTGGGAGAGAGGCTATTGAATGTATGGCTACACAAAAATAGACTCAGAGTAGCAGAAGTAGCTGTCACAAATATAGAGGGGGAAAATCTTCTCAAAAAAGGTGTAGATATGATAGGTAGAATGATATCAAACAAGAGAAGAGACTCTTAGAATGCGTTATTTTATAAGTATGGCTTCGATATATATCTTTTTTTTATTTATCAACCTGCTTGTATCGCATACGATAGCTACTCACTACATAACCGATATCTCATCTCATCCACTTACGCAGTATATTTGGTTTCTCTCTATATATACTCTATCTTTTTTGTTATCTGGTCTATTTGGCAATCGTACAGCAAGCTCTACTGAGTCTCTCAAGATTCTGAAAGCAGACACTATAGCTATCATCGCTATATTCTCTATACTCTTTATATCCAAACATGGAGAGGACTACTCTCGATTTATAGTCATCTCATACTTTCTGCTCAATCTACTGATTCCTGTAGAGATATATTTGGCAAAAAAGAGGCTACTTAAATACCCATGGCTTCAAGAGAAGATAGTTGTCATCTGTGATGAAAAGGGTTTTGAGAAGGTAGAGGCTTGGTTCGGAGAAGAGGAGAACTTTGGATTTGTCATAGATAGAGTGGTATCGATAACTACAACAGATGAGATACCGCAAGCCATAGACAAGATAGAGAATAGTTCAGAGTACTACGCTGTCATCGTAGCGGTAGAGTCTGCCACTATGGATGAGACATTCTACTGGCTCGAAACACTACAGCAGAAATTTAATCGCTTATTGGTATTGCCAAAGTTAAGTAATGTACCGTTAATCAATGCAGAAATTATCGGCTCTGTATCGCAAAAAGGCGTTGCCTTTAGTATCAAAAACAACCTACTTCATCCACTCGATAGGGCTATCAAAAATAGCTTTGATTTTACGATAGCACTCATCATTACTATACTACTCATACCCATACTACTCATAATATATCTATCTATACTTATCGTAAGTAAAGCAAATCCTATCTTCACACAAGAGAGGATAGGAAAGGGTGGCAAGCCTTTTTATATATATAAGTTTCGTACCATGAGAGTAGATGCAGATGAGGCATTGAAGAGGCTACTAGAGAGTGACAAAGAGGCTAAAGCCGAATGGGAGAGAGAGCATAAACTCAAAAATGACCCACGCATCACACCTATAGGTGACTTTTTGCGAAAGACATCACTAGATGAGTTGCCACAGCTATACAATGTACTCAAAGGAGAGATGTCGCTAGTAGGTCCTCGTCCTATAGTGGAGTCAGAGATAGAGAAGTATGGAGAGTTTTTTCACTACTTCTCTGCTGTAAATCCTGGCATTACAGGATTGTGGCAAGTGAGTGGACGAAATGATATAGAGTATAGCGAGAGGGTACAGTTGGATGTGTGGTATGTTCGCAATTGGTCTATAGACATGGATAGCATTATATTGATGAAGACTATCGATACAGTACTTAGAAGAAAAGGTAGTTATTAGTTATATATATCATAATTTAATACTATATATAGTAAGATGTCGAACCAAAATTTAGGAGTTTTATATGCAAGAGATAACTGTAATGGAGAAATACCCAGTATTTAAGCTAGAGTTGACAAAGAGTGATACTAAGTTTAAAAATGTGGATGAGATATTGAGCCATTTTGAAGAGAAGATATCATCACATCCTGTAGCCAAATATATAGGCATCTTTGACCACTACGGCCATACGACTTCCTTAGAAGTAGGAAAGGTATCGGAGGATATCATAGATGCGAAAAATATCATATTCTGCTTTGGCAAAGAGTTGCCCAAGCCAGAGGTATTGGCTATCAGACCTAGATCAATAGGTGTTGCTGAGATGTCAGATAGCTTCGTCATCAGCTTTATGGAGGCACCAAACAAAGATGCCAACAATTCGATGATTGAGTGGGTAGAGTCTACGCAGTTATCATAGTGTAGAAGTTTTGGGCATCTAGGGAGGCACTACCTACTAGCACACCATCCACATTATCTATAGAGATGATCTCTTTGATATTGGCTGGCTTTGCACTTCCTCCATATAGTATGGGTCTACTGATGGTAGCTCTAAGTGCCTTATGCGTAGATGCTATCTCCTCTACTGTCGCACTGCGTCCTGTGCCTATAGCCCATATCGGCTCGTATGCTAGTATCATGTTTTCATACTCTATATCTATACCATCAAATTGAGCCATCAGATACTCTACTACAGCTTGATCACCCTGCTCTCTAACCTCTAGTGGTTCACCTATACAGTATATGATCTTGAAGCCTTGCTCTTTAAAAAAAGCAAACTTTTTGGCTACTATCTCTTGTGTCTCGCCTAGTATCTCTCTCCTCTCACTATGCCCTATGAGTATAGTCTTGATACCAAACTCATCTAACTGCTCCAAACCTATCTCGCCAGTAAAAGCACCATTTTGAGCAGTATAGGCATTTTGAGCACCTACTGTTATAGAGGTACCGAAGTTATCTAGTGCAGTAGCTGGAGGAAAGACAAATACTTCATGGCTCTCATCGCTATCTTTTAGCATACTACTGAGTGACGATATGTACTCTTTAGTAGTCGCTCTTGTGTGGTTTGTTTTGAAATTTGCTGCAAATATCATATATTTATATCCTTGTTTGTTTGATTGGATTTTTTGCAAAACTTACCAAATACGATGATTTTAGCTTCGTTAAATGGTGAGACCAAAGTCTCATCTCCAAGTTTTGCAATAAGCCTATGGCTCAATTTTAGATCATCATATGATATCTAATCTCTATCTAGTGCCTCAAGCCCTGGAAGTACCTTGCCCTCTATCAGCTCCAGACTCGCTCCACCACCTGTACTTACAAATGTCATCTCATCGACATCACCTGCTCTCTGTGCCACATCTGCCGTATCTCCACCACCCACTATAGTGGTAGCATGTGTTTCAGCTATATGGTGTGACATCATCATACTACCTTTTGAGAACTTATCCATCTCATATACTCCCATAGGTCCATTCCATATGATGGTCTGTGCATCATTTAATGCTTCTCGGAAAAGTCTAGAGCTAGCAGGACCTATATCTAGTCCCATCCAATCTTCAGGTATCTCTTGGGCTGGCAGATACTTGGTGATGCTGTCTTCTGAAAACTCAGGAGCTACTACCACATCTACAGGTAGATAGAACTTGACTTTTCTCTTTTTGGCTTTATACATGATGGCTCTAGCCTCATCTAGTAGATCATCCTCTACTAGTGAGTTGCCTATCTCATACCCTTGAGCTTTGAGAAATGTAAATGCCATACCTCCACCTATGATGACCTTGTCTACTTTCTGTATGAGACTTGTCAATGCTTGCAGTTTACCAGAGACTTTACTACCACCTACCACTGCCACAAAAGGACGCGTAGGATTCTCTATCACTTTACCAAAGAAGTTGACCTCTTTTGCCATCAAAAATCCTGCTGCCCTATGATCTCTGTCGAAGAAATCGGTGATAGCATATATGGATGCATGTTTTCGGTGACAAGCACCAAAGGCATCATTGATATATATATCAGCATAGTCCGCTAACTTTTTGGCAAACTCTCTGTCATCTTTGGTCTCGCCCTCTTCAAAACGAAGATTTTCCAATAGTAGCACCTCTCCCTCTTGTAGTGCATCTGCCTTAGCCTTGGCATCGCTACCCACCACATCATTTGCAATATAGAGTGCTTTTTTTATCTTGAGCAGTGTATTGAGTCTCTTTTCGACTATTTTCAAAGAGTACTTTTCATCATACTCTCCCGCCTTTGGTCTGCCCGCATGTGATGCCAATATCACTTTGCAATTTCTATCTATACAGTAGCGGATAGTCTGAAGTGCCGCGCGGATACGCCTATCGTCTGTAATGTTGCCAAATTCATCTTGTGGGACATTGAAGTCACAACGGATAAATACCCTCTTGCCGTCTATGTTTAGATCTTTGATTGTACGCATAGTAATCCTCTCTTTTGTTGCATTGGCTTATCTATATAGAGTTATCAAGCTCTCTTATGATAAAATTCAATATATTTTACTGTAAGTGGGGTTACTATTTGGTTAAAATCGCAATCTTTGGAGGTAGTTTTGATCCCCCTCATATAGGACATCAACAGATAGTTGAGAGTGCAGTCGATATGTTAGATATAGATAAGCTTCTAGTTGTACCCGCCTTTCTCAATCCATTCAAGAGTAGTACTCTAGCTTCAGCGAAGCAGAGACTTGCTTGGTGCCACACCATCTTTGATCCTATAGATGGCGTAGAGGTGTGTGATTATGAGATCAATATGGGGAGGGCTGTATATAGTAGCGAAACCATAGAGTATCTAAGCGGTATATACAGAGTAGCTTACATCATAATAGGTGCTGACAATCTGCACTCTATCCATAAATGGAATAATTTCAAATGGATAGATAGAGAGGTCACTTGGGTTGTAGCAAAAAGAGCCGATTTTAGCATAGATAGAGAGATGTTGTCTCGCTCCATACTATTGGAGATGGATGAAGATGTCAGCTCTACATCTATCAGAGAGAGGAGAGATCTCTCGAAGGTAGACAAGAGGATCCAAACAGAAGTAAAAAATTTATTGCAAAGGCAAAATATGAATATAGATGAAAGAGTAGATAGTATCGTCAAGATACTTGATGATAAAAAAGCTGAAGAGATAGAGGTGTTTAATCTCGATGATGTAGACTATATAGCAAAGAGGGTCATCATAGCCAACTCACTAGGTGGCAAACATACACCAGCTCTATTTGACCATCTCAAGACGGGACTAAAGCCACAAGGCGAAGAGTTTTTGGCTACAGATGAAAGCGATGAGTGGATAGTAGCCGATCTAGGCGATATACTCATACATATCATGACTGCAACATACAGAGAGAGATACTCGCTTGAGACATTTTTGAGCGAGTTGGAGTAGTTGAAATAGGCAATAATATCATTGCCTACAATTCAATTATGCTATAATTCTCCTTCAAAAATCACCAAATAGTAATCAACTATATAAACTCTAAGGACACCAAATCACTATGAAACAAATCAGAACATCATTTTCTGGTCATGATAAATTTGACTGTAAAATAGATTGGATTACTAAAGGTTTAGAAGCTTATCAAGAAAATAATACGATATTTAGTCAATCTAATATTGAAAATACTATTGTAAAACTAGGGTTAGGAAGCAATATGGTTAAGTCTCTTCATCATTGGATGAAAG
>FPHC01000004.1_pt1 | contig 26111 bp, 27 predicted proteins | sample 1057211 | NCBI WGS metagenome assembly FPHC01 (sample SAMEA4473313, study PRJEB15554) | hydrothermal vent metagenome | biome: marine basaltic hydrothermal vent biome; feature: marine hydrothermal vent; material: water | place: Pacific Ocean | collected 2011-06-14/2011-07-23 | depth 1199 m
TAATGAAGCTGTATCGTTTGTGTGAGGTTGAAACCTCACTTCCATTGACTTTTGGAAGTGACCTTTTAAGGTCACCCTACTATAAAATTGAACATCTTGGTGAGGTTGAAACCTTACCTCCTTAAACTATTTACTTATATGGCTTCGATACTACTTTTATGGAGTATAGGTCTATACCTCTACTACTCTTATCTTTGCCTCTTTTCAAATCGTATGGAGATAGTGCATTTGGTACATCTATATCTATGGTCAATTTGCCATCTTTGATGAAATCTTTTATGTTTTTTGGAAGATCTATCTTGTATAGACTAGGGAAGTTATCTTGGAGTCTCCTCTTGTAGATAGATAGACTATCTATGGATATATTGATATCTTTACCTACCTCTCTACTACTACCGTATATCTTGAACTCTAGCTCTAGTGTATAGTCAACACCCTCTTGAAATATATCGGGTAGCACTAATGATGCATGGCTATCTGAATAGGGGTGATTTTTCTCTCTGTCGTGCCACCCTCTGCCTAGTAGAGTATTGGCGATCTCATTGTTGTCGCCAAATCTTATCTGTTTATCTGCTACAAAACTAAGATTTAGCTTGTATAGACATGCATTAAGATCATATCCAACCACAGGGCTTGAGTCCAAGTCAGAACTGCTCTGTCTCCAAAACAATGGAAAAGTAGCTCTATCTTCTAATGTCAACTCCTCTCCACTCACACTACAGTCATATGCAGAAAGTGCTAAGAGTTTACTACTATTGATCAACCTTCTGTTGATTCTGGGATTTTTATTTAGCTCTTTTAGTGACTTTAGTTCATTGGCAGATACACCATAGATACCAGTCAATTTGATCCTAGTCACATGTAGACCTTCGTACATGAGTCTATGGAGAGTTCTATCGGTATAATGTTTTGTATGCTCATAGAGTATGATTGTTTGTTTATCCCCTACTCTACTCTTCGTCCAATCAAATAGTCTATAGGCATCACTCAGATAACCCTCGCTAGTAACTATATGATATCTATGGAGATTGATAGAAGATCCAAATAGCAATAGTATCAAAATCACCGCCACTCTCTTGGCATACACCTTATTCTCCATCATCTGAACTATACGATTATATATAAATCCGATAGAGAGCGATAGAGCCAAAAAGTGTATCAGTAGATATTCAGAGAAGTAGTATCTATGCCAATAGAGAAACATTTGATGCGGATCATGTATGGTAACATTTTGCATGATATATGGCACAAAAAATGCACTATAGACAACTACAATGAGCAGATAGAGCCTCTCTCCCCTAAATGCTTGATAGTAGATATAGACAAGACCAGCGATACTCAACAAAGCAAGAGGCATGCCCAAAGTAGCATGGAGTAAATCAAACTCATTGACATAGAGTATACTAACAAATGTAACCCCTTTTTTGTAAGAGAAGTAGAGTGCTGTTATGAGTCTGAAGATTATAGATGACACTACGACAAAGAGGGCAAAATTTTTCTTATCTAAATTGAGTCGCTTAAGATAGAGTAGAGATAGTATAAAGACTGTACTTATAGAGTATAGTATGATAGAGAGCTGTTCAGTTGTTATGTGTGGGAAGATTCTCCTATACTGCATCCCTACAATATAGTTAAATCTAATATGCAAAGAGTAGTGTATAGATATAGATAGCAAAACAAGACCAAATACTATAGCTATAGCGAGTTTGAAATTTTTCATCCTCCACAAAGTATATAGAGTCAAATATCCTACTATTATATAGAAAAATATTGCCGAACCCCTAGTCATGGGAAGCAACAATAGCACTATATAATATGGGATTATCACCCTATAATCTAAACTATTTTTCTTGATAATCTCTATAGAGTAGTAAAAAATCAAAAGCAATAACACTTGCCAAATGGGTTCAGAAAAGGTGGTTTTGGATATCCATATATCGAGTGGTACCATCTCAAGAAGTGTTGTCAAGAGAGATGAGAGCAGTATACCTATACCCAACTCTCTTAATATCTTATAAAATAGCAAAAGAGCAGAGAGATACAAGATGATTTCTGCGGATGCCAAATACTTTGCTCCAAATATTTGAAACCCTACGCCAGATATAGCATCAGCCATTGGCAGAAACATACCATCAACATCTCCATGCAATACAGAGCCTATCCCAGACCAATAGTAGTATGAGGCATCACTAGCAATCAAAGAGAAGTCAAATGGTACCGACCTCTGCACAAAGTAGAGTATCAAAAATAGAGACAGGGAGATATATGCAAAGACGATAGAGTTTGTCCTAGAGACCAAATCATCAAAAATGTATCTCAACATAGAGACTACACCCAATACAATAAAAAGAGCAGAGAGATAATAGACAGAGGGGAAGGAGGTTAAAAAAGCTACTATAGCTACAGATAGGGCAATCACTATAGATAAGCTTCCTAGATAAAAGTAGTCTATAGTTTTGTGCGACAACTGGCTTCTCATTTAAACCTATCTACTCCTCATCAATATTATCACTGTTGTGGCGATAGGTATAGAGAGCGAAAAGAGATATGCTGGTATATCTAAGTAGTGGTGCCTATCGAGATAGAAAAAGCCCAATATAAGCACTCCATATGCTCCCAATCTATAGATAGATAGAAACGCTTTAGAGTCCCTGACTACCTCTATAGGCGATCTTCTCTTGGCTCTCTGTTTAGCCTTTTCTTCATTGACTATCTCTACAAACTCCTCTTTGGTCACTTCCTGTTTTTGCGTAGCCTCCTCATCACTATAGAGTTCATGTGGATCATCTATCTCATCTAGCGGATCCCTATCTGCATCATCCAATACTGTCTGATTGGCTACTCTCTTCTCTATCATATTGCGATAGCTTTTCATGGAGGCAAATATGATAAGCGAGGAGCTAAAAAAACCTATCTGAGTAGTGTATAGCCAATGACGGTTGCCCGATATCATACAGAATATAATGATACCTATATCTATGGCAAGTAGAGTATTTAATATCTTTATATCAATCTTCGTCATCATCATCCTCTTCATATCTGCGGTGTGAGTATCTAGGGTCGTTGGCTAGCTCATCCAAAGAGGCTTTCTGCTTCTTGTAAGCTTTGTAGACATTGAGTATAGCTGCACTTACACCCCAAAATACCCCAAGCCACAAGAGCCATCCATACCCAAAGAAGTTTCTCATCAATAGCCCCAATCCCACACCTAGCAGTACAGCTACCACTATGGAGATGCCTAGACTCAATCCATCTGCTGCATCTACTACCTTTTTGAGTTTTGGGTCATTTTCATTCATCTCTATATCTCTCTCATCACTCTTTGAGCTATAGATACCACCTCATCTATCATCTCATCACTCATGACAGCAGAGATAAACCCTGTCTCATATGCTGAACATGCTAAGTAGACTCCACTATCGAGCATACCCTTATGAAATGATGCAAATCTATCACTATCATTTTGCAAAGCCTCTTCAAAGTTTGTCACCTCTTTGTCGCTAAAGAAGAAACCAAACATACTACCTCTGACTGTAGTAGTGAGTGGTACTCCTGCTTCATCGGCTGCACTCTTGAAACCACTCATCAATCTAGTAGCTTTTGCCTCTAGCTCACCATATAGCAGTGGAGTATCTATGAGCTTTTGCAAAGATGCCTTACCTGCTGCCATCGCCACAGGATTACCACTGAGAGTACCTGCTTGGTATACTGGACCTTCAGGTGATAGATGAGCCATGATCTCTGCCCTAGCACCAAAAGCACCCACTGGCATACCACCACCTATCACTTTGCCTAGTGTCACCATATCTGGCTTGGTATCTACAATACCCTGAGAGCCTCTCAAAGATGCTCTAAATCCACTCATCACTTCATCAAATATAAGCAGACTGCCATGCTCATCGCATATCTCTCTAAGCTCTCTCAAGAAATCCTCTCTAGCTGGTACAAGCCCCATATTTCCTGCTATTGGCTCTATGATTATGCAAGCTATACCATCTTTGCTATCTTCAAAACATTTACGGACACTCTCTATGTTGTTGTATTGCGCTAGTAGAGTATGCTTAGTGAGGTCAGCAGGTACACCTGGACTGCTTGGATTGCCAAATGTGACAGCTCCACTACCCGCTTGTACTAGTAGGGAGTCACTATGACCATGATAGCACCCTGTAAATTTGACTATATCGTCTCTACCAGTATATCCTCTAGCCAAACGCAATGCACTCATCACCGCTTCTGTACCAGAGCTGACAAATCTTAGCTTATCTATACCATCAAATAGAGAGACTATAGAGCTTGCCAAATCTGTCTCTATCGTAGTAGGAGCCCCAAAGCTCAGACCTCTCTCTACTGCATCTATGACTGCTGATTCGATATCGCTATCCCTATGTCCAAATATAAGAGGACCCCAACTCTGCACAAAATCTATATATCTATTGCCATCTATATCATATAGATATGCTCCCTCTCCTCTCTCTATAAATGGTGGTGTGCCACCTACACTAGAGAATGCCCTTACTGGTGAATCTACACCACCAGGAATCACTCTATATGCCTCTTCAAATGCTTTGATACTATTGTCATAACTCATTACAGATATCCTTTTTTGATATGATTGCGAAAGTATACACTTTTATACCAAATTATGCAATAGAGATCATCAGACCTTAGCTAAAACATGATATTGATGAAAGCCAAAGTCAAAAATTTAAAAAGAGAGATATAACAAAAAAGCTCAATGCCACCAGCACTATAGCTGCACCTGATGATACACCCAGATAGAATGATATGAGAAGACCAGATATGACACTAGTGAGAGAAAATAGTATAGATAGTGATATCGTCTTGAGAAAATTCTCTCTATATTGTAGTGCTGTAGAGATAGGAAGCACCATCAATGCCCCTATAAGCAGTATGCCTACTATACGCATGGACAAAGCTATAGTGATAGCACTTAAAACCACCAGCATAGTGTTGAGTCCAAATACATGTATACCGCTTGCTTTTGCACTATCTTCATCCAGAGTAATATAGAGTAGTTTTCTATAACTACCTAGAAGTAGAAGCAGTGCCACCATCGTAAAACCTACAGTCATCCACATCTCACCATCACTCACGGCTGTTATAGAGCCAAACAGGTATGAAAAGAGTGAAGCATTAAATCCATCAGATAGGTTTATCAACACTACAGCCATAGCTAAAGCACCAGACAAAAAGATAGAGAGTATAGCATCTGAATACAACCTCTCCTTATATCGCAGATACTCTATGGCTACACCCGACAGAGTAGCTACCAATATAGGCATATATAGTGGAGAGGTATGAGTCACTAGACCTATACCTACACCAAGTAGTGCTATATGAGATAGTGCATCTGGCAACATAGCATACCGTCTTAACACTATAAAGCTCCCCAAAATAGCCGTCAATAGTGATAGTGCCACACCTACCACAAATGCTCTCTGCATGAAGTCATAATCCAATATCTCCATACTCAACATTGGTGACCTCCACAGTGGTGATGCACCAAATGAGCCTTGGTACCATAGACTTCACTAACTGCTTCACAACTCAACATCTCTTTTGCTGTACCCGCAAAGAGTAGATTTTGATTTACCGCCAATACATGAGTCACATCATCTGCTATGACTCCCAAATCATGAGTGACAAATACGATGGTCAAACTCTTCTCTATATTTAATTTTTTTAGAAATTGATAAAACTTATGCTGTGTAGTGATATCTACACCTGTACTAGGCTCATCTAGTATCAAAACCTCTGGCTGTGACACCAATGCTCTAGCTATCATCACCCTCTGCCTCTGTCCTCCAGATAGATCCGATAGATTTCTATCTCTAAGATCACTAATGGATGCACTACTCATAGCCTCCTCTATAGCCTCTCTATCTTGAGTATTTAACATACCAAACCAAGGTTTCTGCGAAGATAGCCCTAGAGATACTGTCTCATATACACTCAACGGAAAGTTGTTGTCAAAGAGTGAAACATTTTGTGGCACATACCCTATCTTGTACCACTCTCTAAACTCTCTTTGGGGTTTTTCAAATATCTCTATCTCACCGCTAGAGGGTTTGATGAGTCCCAATATTAGCTTGACAAGTGTACTTTTACCACCGCCATTTGGTCCCAATAGAGCTACATATTCACCTTGATTTATCTCAAAGTTTATATCTTTTAGTATCGCTTGATCTCCTATGTGGTACTCCAATCTTCGCACATCTATTATCGGCATTCAAGACCTTTTTTGAGGTTGACAAGGTTGGCTTTGAGTAGTGCAAACATATCTTTGCCACTCTTTTCATCTTGTAAAGAGATATTGCCTAGCGTATATAGTGGTAGTAGTGTTAGATTCATATCGGTAGCCAATTGCATAGCACTCTTGCTAGACTCTATAGGATCCATAAACATATATCTCAACCCTCTACTCTCTATCATATCCGATAGTTTTGCTATTTTGGCTGCATCAGGACGAGAGTGTGCAAATATCCCCATGATACTCTCTGCCTCAAAGTGATATCTTCTCTCTTGATATCCGAAGGCATCATGACCCACAAGTATGGTATCTTTTTTGCACTCTTTTAGACCATTTTCATACGCCAACTTCAACTCTCCAAAGTTCTCTTTGAGTTTGATAGCATTTTTTGTAAATATACTTTTATATTTTGGGTAGAGTCGTGATAGCTCTGTAGATATCATATCTACCATCTTTATATCATTATCAAAATCTAGCCACACATGTGGATTTATAGATGATTTATCACTATCTCTATGCTCACCATGATGATGTGTATGGTGTAGATGACTAGATGCTATAGTCTCCAATCCATCCTCAAGAGCGAAGAGCTTTACATATGTAGCATTTGCCATCTTCTCTACCCAAGGCTCTATCTTTTTTCCTAGAGTTATCAATATATCTGAGTGACTTACATCTATCAAATCTGTAGGCGTAGGTGCAAATGAGTGTATCTCATTACCTGGCTTTATAAGTCTCTTTACTACCACCTTGTCACCAACTATACCTTTGGTAATGAAGTAGAGAGGATATATCGTAGTGGTAACTATGGCACTATCTTCTGATGATCTGCTACTATTATAATCTTTTATGTATAGTATAGATACTATCACCATAAAAACTATTAGGATTAGCCATATCGCTTTTTTCATAAATATAAAACTCCGTTTTTGTCTGCTATTATACACTAGAGTTCTTTATTTATAAAATAAAATTTAAACTAAAGCTTAAATCATTGTATATTCTACTGGATTGAGGAGGCTCAATCAGAATTATTGATTATTTTGATAGTAGTCCTATAAGGCTAAAAATATGTTATAATAAAAACAAAATCTAATGGAGTATATCATGACAACACTACAGATAAACGATACTCAAGTGGAGTCTTTAATAGACAAATATGGACAAAATGCCATTATTGAATACATCAAAACCTTCTCACCGACAAAATTACATAATAAAGAGAAAGATAAATTTCAGATTTTAAAGAATCAAAAATTTGAACGCAAGGGTATCTTGTGCGAAGCCTTTAATTCTCTCAATCAAAAACTAAGTCAAACCGCTCTAAGTAGTATCGATTTAGAGAGAGAAAAAGAGGATTATTTTGCAAAAAAGTACAAACTATGAACCTGAAAATATACATTGATACCAATATATTTATCAACTCTATTCTCAATAGAGATGAAAGCATTTCACAAGATATCTTGATATTTTTGAACAATAACGATAGAGTCAATACATTTTTCAATGATGTTACAATAATAAATATCGATTACATTATCAAAAAATATATAGATAAAGAGATTATCAAAGAGGAGTTAAGAGTGATCAATAGTCAACATACTCTTGTCTGTGCCGATAGCAAGATTATCGATCAAGCCCTTGATAGTAAACTGCGTGACTTTGAAGATGCAGTGCAGTACTTTTGTGCTAAGAGTATTGAAGCTGATGCAATCATTACCGATAATATCAAAGATTTTCAAAATTTAGATATAGAGGTGATGAGTGCCAAAGAGTTTTTTTATAGATTTATACAGCAAAAGTCATACTTGATATAGTAGTGGACTTCAAACAAAAGAGTCATGCAGTAGGTACTATATCTCTACCAACACTTCCCTGACATCACTATATGTTTTTGCTTGACACAATATCTCTATCTTTTTATCTGGTATGGCTTCAACTACAAGTATGGCTGATAGTGAGTAGCTATCTGGCTCTATCTGCGATCTCATCTCTACCTCTGCTTCAAAACTAGGTGGAGAGTAGATGAGTTCTGCGATGCTCCCATAGTCTCTGCCTGCTAGCTTGTTGTAGTAGTCAATCGTGATAAATCTGATCTCATCACGATTCATATAGTGTATATCTCCTATAGAGTACTCTATCTTACCTCTGCTATATTCACCTTTGAGTATGGAGTATGGTAAAAAGTGGACATCTACTGGCTCTCTGCGGACTTGCAGATATCCTCTGAGTAGTCTATAGTTGAGAAATCTCTGCTTTATGATCCTATACTCTCTACCCTCCTCCTCATACTCATATCTTTTGGTATATAGTCTCAGTCGTGCCTCTATAGACTCTGGCTCTATCCGTCCAGATATAGGAGTGAAGAGTTCATCTGCCAATCTATCTTGTTGCTCCCTTTGCATTGTGAGACCATATATACATCCGCAATAATCTTGCCTATATAGTTTATCCTCTTTCGCCAAGATATTTTGCTCTTGTGTGCCTGATGCTTTGCGATAATCAGGAGCTACAAACTCCACTCCATACTTTTGGGCTAGCTTGTCACCAGCACTCTGTAGCTGTTTGAGTGATTTTTTTGGACTAGTGAGTAGCGTAGAGGTAAATAGTCTCTCTCCAAGCTCAAAACACTTCTGTGCTGATACTTCAAATCTCTTGTCGAAGCAGACAGAGCATCTAGCACCCTTCTCTGGCTCACTCTCCAATCCTCTAACAGCATCTAGCCATCCTAGGGTATCATACTCACCCTCTATCAACTCTATATCCAACATATTGCAAGATCGCTTGACATCCAACAATCTAAGCTGATACTCGCTATATGGATGGATATTTGGGTCATAAAAAAAACCTATTAACTTCTCATCTGGATAGTCTACCCTAATCTTTTGTAGAAAGTAGTGACTATCTACCGCACAACATATATGTATCAACATCTATATACTCCTCTAGCAAATAGACCCTCTTTTGGCTCAAGACCAAAGAAGATCACTTGTCTAATTATATCTATATAGAAGCTTATATTACTTTAGATATAATATTGTGATTTATAACTCTAGGAGAGATGGATGATTTACAAAAGATACTTTTTGATGGTGTGGCTACTTATAAGCGTAGCTACCTTCTCTATGGCTGAGAACAATGACGCATATAGGTATAAGTGGGTAGGAACATTTGCCAAAGGCACCACATATACAGACCAGACCATATCAGGCAGCATGATGTGGGAGGGTTTTCAGGATGTTATCAAGAGGAGATGGGCTGAGGGATATGACTTGACACAACTCAAATATGGTAACGGCAAATGGATAGGAGTATTCTCCAAAGGTAGTGGCTGGAGTCATCAATCATATAGTGCCACAGAGAGGTGGGAAGATATGGGTGCAGAGATACAGAAGAGGTGGGAAAAAGGGTATTTTCTAGTAGCTATAGAGCATGGATTATCTGAATGGGTAGGCATATTTGCAAAAGATAGTGGTTTTACCAACCAATCATATGAGAGACAAAAATCTATATCAAAATTTCAAGAGAAGATACTACAAAGATGGAGAGATGGCTTTGAGGTGATGGATATAGAGTATGGTGAGGGGCATTGGCTCGCCATATTTATCAAAGGCAAAAAGTATGGGCAACATGCTATGAGTCTCAGAAGTGATTGGAAGAAGTTTATAAAAGCTATAGAGAGACAAAAAAAAGATGGATATAGACTCACAAATATATCTTTTGGTGTAGGTAAGTGGCTAGGCACTTTTGCTACAAATCCTCCATATAGCTCTATATATTATAAAACAGCACCCGATATATCTGAACTAAATCAAGAGATGAGAATGGTATCTTATGATGGGTACGCTTTGGTTGATTTAGCTGAGGGTTGGTAAAAGATATGATAAAAAATATACTTATAACAATGACTATAATATTTGCTACTGTAAACTTGAATGCTTCACCACCAAAACCAAACACATTTGTACCAAATCGTGGACTTATACCTAGTGTAAATCTAGCTAAATACATGAGAGCAAATATAGGACGAGACATTAGAGGCATCATTATAGTATGGAACAGAGAGTATGATAGTCCAGCGACTCAGATAGCTGACCTACTGATTCTCTTTAGAGATTTGAGTGATACACCAAAGATACCTATACAGATGCTTGAAAATAAAGAGTTTGAACTTGACAAAGTGCTAAATACCAAAAAGATGCTCAAGGTATTGCGAGTATTTCAAACAAACTTAAACCAAACATACAAAACTCTCTTTGAGTACTCTAGTCTCATCATAGGTAGTAAAAATGGTGATATAGACAAAGAGTACAAACGAATGCTCAGAGATATGCAAAAAGTCGTCAACAGTTACAATAGTGTAGCCAAGGTTACAAATGGTCAGTACAAACAGAAAATACTGCCATACTATAAGTTAGATTATAAAACAAAGTAAGGTAAAAATATGCAAGATGTAGTAGAGTGGCTAAAGACCAATGCCAACCTAAAGATAGTAGATGAACCACTAGATGTAGAGTTAGAGATACCACATATAGCCTATATAGAGGTCAAAAAAGCAGATTCGCGTCCACTTCTCTTTACACACCCTATCAACAGAGCCAAGGGGATAGAGTATGATATACCTGTACTTATGAATATATTTGCCTCCAAAGATGTCACACGAAAGATATTTGCTAAAGAGCCTGATGAGATAGCCAAAGGAATCGATGAGCTACTCAAACTCAAACCACCCAAAGGTCTCAAAGCAAAACTATCGATGCTGCCCAAACTATTTTCACTCAAAAATGTATTTCCAAAGAGACTTAAATTTAGAGGTGAGTGTCAAGATATCATCATACCCAAAGATGAAGTCGACTTAGATAGATTGCCTATACTTAAGACTTGGGAAGAGGATGGAGGAGCATTTATAACAATGGGTCAAGTATATACCCAAAGCTTAGATGGCTCTATGCAAAATCTAGGTATGTATAGACTACAGCAGTATGACAAAAATCGACTAGGTATGCATTGGCAGATACACAAAGATGCCTCTCACTTCTTTGACCAATACCAAAGAGTAGGCAAAAAGATGCCTGTTACTGTAGCTATCGGCGGAGATCCTCTATATATATGGTGTGGTCAAGCACCTATGCCTCATGGTATGTTCGAGATGTTGCTGTATGGATTTGTCCGCAACAAAAATGCACAATTGGTCAAATCAATCACCAACGATATCTATATCCCTAGAGATGTAGATGTAGTCATAGAGGGTTTTGTAGACCCTGATGTCATGGAGATAGAGGGACCCTTTGGCGACCATACAGGCTACTACACACTCAAAGAGCCTTTTCCAGTCATGGAGATAGAGACTATCACTATGAAAAACAAGCCCGTATTTCAAGCTACAGTAGTGGGCAAACCACCACTAGAAGATAAATATATGGGTTGGGCTACAGAGAGGATATTTCTACCTATGCTCAAGCCAATGGCACCAGACCTTATAGACTACAATATGCCAGAAAATGGCGTTTTTCACAATCTCATACTAGCCAAGATGAAGACTCTATACAAAGGTCATGCACAGCAGTTTATGCATGCTTTTTGGGGTGTAGGACAGATGAGTTTTGTAAAGCATGCCATATTTGTAGGGGAGGAGTCTCCAGAGTTAGAGGAGTTTGAGCTACTCACAGAGCATATATTGGATAGATTGGATAGTAGCAAGATACTCATCACTCAAGGCATAGTAGATCACCTTGACCACTCCTCATCAGAGCAGTTTGTAGGTGGCAAACTAGGTATAGATGCTACAGGAGATGTAGTCACCAATGGGGTAGAGTCACCACTAAGCGATAGTGAACTTTTAGCTAAGCTCAAAGAGATAGACAACTCCATAGTTGACCTCAGACAGTACTACAAACATACCAAAAACCCTATCACTCTCATCACAGTAGAGAAGACCAAATCTATCAAAGAGGATATAGAGAAGATATATGCTTTACAACAACATATCAAGATACTCATCATAGTAGATAGAGTCAACAACGATATAGATGATCCATACATGCTAGTCTGGAGGGTAGTCAACAACATAGATGCACAAAGAGACATATCCCTAGAGCCATTTATAGTGGTAGACGCTACCAACAAAGGTGAAGTAGATGGATTTAGCAGAGAGTGGCCAGGCGATACCCTATGCACCAAAGAGGTGCTAGACTCACTTCAAAGCAGAGGCTTGATAGAGATAGATGAGCAGTTTATTCGCAAGTTTGGACTACTTGAGTTTTAAATCCTCCTCACTCTCACAGTCTCTACGATTTCGATAGGCTAAAGAGTCTTGGATGTGACACTTTGGCTTCACGCTATTGGCGTATGTGAGTGGTGAGGCTGAAACCTCACTTCGATTTATACAAAAAATAGTCTATATACTTACAGGTATGATTATTTTTACTATTTCAATTATATTGAAGTATCTATCTCATATCATCTGCCACCTAGTGGATCATCACTTCTATTTTTTGCTTTTCGCTTCTCAAAAGCTTGATTTGATGGGGTACTCTCTTGAGAAAAATATCCCATACCAAATAGCACACACCCTTTGCAACCAGGGTCACATTTGTGGCTAAGGAGTCTACACCACTCCTTTTCATCTCCATTTTTTGTCAAATATTGACATCCCCATCCGCTACTCATATCTCCCTCCTCTATCGTATCTCAAAACCATCATATACAAGATCAGCATCTTCTATGCTCTCATACTCTATATCCTCAACTACCGATTGTGGCGAACCATCTCTCAATATCTGCATAAAATCATCCAAGTCATCATCTATCAACTCAGCTACCACCTCTACTGTGCCATCTGGCAAGTTTCTGATATATCCTCTCACTTGCTTTCTCATCAATGCCTGCGATACAAATTTACGATAGTAGACCCTTTGCACCTTACCATAAATTATAAATCTAAACAGTTCCATACTCATCCTTTAAGTTTTCTAAAAAATCCAACATTCTCTGATGAAATATCTTGTCATCTTCATCATCTATACACTCCCCAAATAGCTTCAATATCTCCATATCTATCTTCGCTGCATATCGTTTATGATCTTTTATGTCATTCTCTACATGTATTATTAGATGCTCGTAGTTGAGTCCATTTTTTGTCTGGATCTTTTGAAAATACTCATAGACTGTATCTACAAGTAGATCTGCTCGTCCATCATCATCACTATATATCTTATGTGCTACCCTCTTTAGCATCTCCTCTTCACAAGGAGTTATCTTCTCATCTAGTGCTATCATCAGAGTCAGTGTCTTTGCACGAAACTCCAAAGATTTATTGTGATGTACCAACAATTCACGAAACATTTTGAGTATGCTTCGTTTTATTTTTCTAAACATCTATCAGCCTTTTTAGAACAATTAACATTATTTTAACAAAACAACACTATAGTTTCAATGACATTATCACAAATTATATAATTAAGCTCATGTGTAGCCATAAATTATGGCATAATGTTGATTATCAAATTTAATACGAAAGCTTACAGACAACATGAATAATATCGATTTGCTATTTATATTTAGTACTGCATTTTTGGGTAGCTTAGGACACTGCATAGGTATGTGTGGCGGTATAGTAGTTGCATATAGTTCGGCAAAGATTGATCAAACATCATCGTGGGGTAGCCAAACCATATCTCACTTGGCATACAATTTTGGGCGAGTAACCACTTATACTATATTGGGTGCAATGTTTGGCGTATTGGGACAGGCTATCGCTTTTACACCCACCACAAAAGGTGTACTATTTTTGATCACTGGTATATTGATGATAATGGCGGGCTTGTCGCTTTTGGGCAAATTCAAGTTTCTCAACTCTGCTGAGTTATCCATATCTAAGTATCAATGGTATCGTGACACCTTTAGGAGATTGATATCTAGTAATTCATTGACCAGTTTTTTTATGTTGGGTATGCTCAATGGCATCATACCTTGTGGCTTAGTATACTCCTTTGCTGTATTTGCTGCTAGTACTGCTAGTCCTCTATGGGGTGCTGTGGTGATGGCCACATTTGGACTTGCCACTATACCTGCTCTCTTCTTTTTGGGTAGTATCACCAGATATCTACAACAGAGCTCTATAAGAGATACTATGATGAAGCTATCTGCCATGCTAGTGATACTCTATGGTCTCTTCACACTATATAAATCCTATCAATTCATAGCACATCCACTAGAGACGCAAAAGAGTATAGATACTATGCAAAGCGGTAGCATCAAAAGCAAGCTAGAGGGTAAATGTGGTGGAATGAAGTGTGCCCCTGGGAAGTGTGGATAGTGGCATATATGACAGATCAAGACAAAAAGGCAAATCATGATATTTGAAAACTTATCAGATATAGAGAGTATACCTATATCTGAGAGGCTTGAACATCTAGGGGCAAAGGGCAAATCTCCATATCAAGGTAGATACTTTCGTTCCAATATGATGCTAAATCCTCTCAAATTAAAACATTTAAATAGGATAGATGAGAGTAGTGCTGATATGATCACTCTCAATCTTGAAGATGCCATAGCCCCTAGCAGGAAAATGGAGGCACTACACAATATAGCACTATTTCTCTCTCACCTAGAGGAGAGTCGCAGCTTTATAATAGTGCGTACAAATGCTATAGATGAGGGTGGCGATAGAGAGATAGAGTTTTTGAATGATTTCAATTTCGATGCCATCCGTATACCAAAGGTGACAAGCCCACATCAGATAGAAAAAGCTCTCAAGCTACTTGATATGTCAAAAGAGTTGCATATATCACTAGAGACCGCACAGGCATTCCAAGATATATCGAGACTTCGCATAGATAGTAGAGTCACTACAGCAAACTTGGGTATCTTAGACCTACTCACCTCCCTAAGATTACCGCAAGATATTGTAAAACTTAACAACCCAACTATAGAGTATATATTGAGCAAGTTTCTTATAGATAGCAAAAGCTGTGGCATCCACCCTATCTCATTCATGTTTCAAGACTATAGTGATACAGATAGTTTCAGAGAGTGGTGCATCAAAGAGAAGATGATGGGCTACACCACCAAAGCTTGTATGGGTCCCGCCCAAGTGGAGATAGCCAATGAGATATTTGGCATAGATGACACCGCATATCACAAAGCTATAGATATCAAAAAACTATTTGAGAGAGAGTCAGCCAATGGCATCAATGGCTTCATGGATAGCAACTATGGCTTTATAGACGAACCTATCTATAGAGATGCCCTACTTGTACTAGAAAAGTATAGGGGATAAAATTTGAACTTTTCAGGATAGAGGTATCTATCATCAAAAAACTCAACAATGCTCCCATCCCTCTCTTGGAAGTGATGTTTCGACATCACTCATTACATATACCAATAGCACAAAACCAAATCACCATATCTATACCGTTCCTACCGTTTCATATAATCCAAAACTGGAAATGAAACATAGAGAAAATGAGCTATTTTTCGGTAGTCTAGGTTGATTACCTCTACTAGATCAAACCATGCTACTAAAGTAGCTACTATCTATCTGCATTAGCTCTTGCGGAGTACCGCTATCTACCATCTCACCATTCTCTAGCACAAATATCAACTCTGCACTCTTGATAGTACTAATCCTATGTGCTATAGTGATCACCGTCTTGTCTGCCAAAAATTGAGCTAAAGCATCAAATAGCTTGGTCTCTGTATGTATATCTAGTGCAGATGTAGACTCATCTAGTATCACCACTTTGGGATCGCTCAGTACCATTCTGGCTATGGCGACCCTCTGTCTCTGCCCTCCACTAAGCTTGATACCATCTTTGCCCACCAAGGTATCTAATCCATCAGATAGATACTCCACCACCTCATCTAACTGTGCTATATCTATAGCTCTCTTTATCTCATCATCACTATGCTCCCTACCTAGTGTCAAGTTAAAAAGCATAGTATCATTGAAGAGCTTTGGGTGTTGTAGTATGAGATGTATATTTGACCTAATGGTAGATAGATTTATATCTTTTTCCGATATACCATTGTAGAGTATCGTACCATCACTGACAGGATAGAAACCAACCAAAAGGTGTGCTAGTGTAGTCTTGCCACTACCACTAGCTCCCACTAGTGCTACTTTGGAGCCAAGGGGTATAGTGAGAGATAGTGACTTGAGTATAGGCTTTTGTGGGAAGTATGAGAAGTGAAGATCTCGTACCTCTATAGATGCTGCACTACTATCTACAAACGGATCTATAGGGTTTGCTACTTTTGGCTCTATCTCCATAGCAAATATATCATTGACCCGTTTACAAGCAGCCTTTGCATTGGCTAGTGCATATTGGAAATTGATGATATCTTGTGTAGGTGTCATCATGATCCACAGATAACCAAATATAGCTAGCATCAATCCAACACTCAGACTGCTATATGCAACAGCGAGTATACTCACAGCACGAAATATCTCATAACCACCCAAAAATATAAGAAATGAGAATCTAATAGCTCTATCGCTCTTGTAGCCAAAATCTATGGATGTATCTTTGAGTTTTGAAGCTTTATCCTCTATCCTAGCAAAGAAAAAGCTCTCTTTGTTTGCTGCTTTTATCTGATGAAAAAGCTCTAATGTTTCACCAAGCGAAGATTGGAACAGCTCTACGGCACTATTTTCTGCTCTCTTGAGCTTTCCTACATTTCTAGCCAATTTGGCAGTGAAGAAGACCACTATGGGATTGGTAATGAGTATAAATATAGCCAACTGCCAATGTATCATCAGTAGTACTATAGCAGTAAAGAGTAGAGTCAATACAGATATGATAAATTTACTCACCGTAGTGCCTATGAAGCTATCTATGGTATTGATATCTGTCACTAGCTTAGAGGTGATAGCCCCTGGTGATACCATCTCATACTCTTTGAGCGATACGCTCTTTAGGTGCTCTATAGCTCTTGTGCGTAAGTTGAATGATATATCCTTAGATATACCCAAAAATGTTTTGACCTGTATGGTATTGAGTAGAAAACCAGCCGCCCTCATAACCAGTGTCAATATAAGAAAAAAGAGGACATAGCCACCGAGCGTCATCTCAAATATATGATCTCTCACCCAGCCTATCATCTTGTCACCTTGATGAAGCAGAAGCTCATCTACAAGTACAGGGATAAAGAGCGGTATAGTTACAGTCATTAGCGTAGCCAATATAGCTACGATATTTCCCTTGATGAGACTATCTCTATAGCGTAGCGTCTCTTTGAGTATCTTCTTGATACTACAGCGAGTAGTCATCATCTATCTAACACACTTTTTGGATATTGAACGATCTCTTCCATATACTATATACTCCCTTGTCGATTATAGATTATTATAGCAGATTTTATTTTTAGAGTTCTTGCAAAATTGATTGATTTTCAAAGCTTTGTTACAGAGTAGAGAGTATCAGAGGATCTCTTCATATACTTTTACGAGTAACTCCACCATCTTCTCTCTAGTAAATATAGTCTCATATCTATCTTTTGCATTTTTGGAAAACTCACTATAAAGCTCACTATCATCTGCTATCTTCACTATAGCATCTGCTATGGCTTTGGGTTTTTTGGGCTCTACCGCTATGCCAGTCACCCCATCGAGATTGACCCAATTCATACCAGATCCCTCTATATTGCTCAAGACTATAGGTTTACCAAATGCCATAGCCTCTACCAATACGACACCAAAAGCCTCTGCCTTACTGATAGATGGTAGAGTAAAGATAGTAGCCATATCAAAATAGGCGTACTTCTCCTCTTCACTTATATACCCTAACAACTCTACTCTATCTTTTACGCCAAACTTATCTATGAGAGATATGAGATTCTCCTCTTCTGCCCCTTTGCCACCTATAAGTATGATATACTCATCACTCAAATACTTAGCTGACTCTATAAGCTGATCAAATCCCTTGTATGTCACGAGTCTACCCATAGCTAGTATAATCTTCTTGTCTCTATATCTATCTTCTATTTCGGCTCTTTTTTTCTGATCTATCGTAAGCAGACTGCTATCTATCCCTATAGGCACCACCTCCATCTTCTCTATATACTTTTGAAGATCTTTTGAGTTTTTACCATAAGCTTCTGATGCCAATATAATCTTGTCTGCTCTATTTAAGACCCAATTTTGCAGAGGCAAGAAGAGCTTTGCCATAAATTGTTGTCTCACGATATCTGACTGCCAATGTATCACTAGTTTTGATTTGGGTCTCACTAAAAATAGTGCCAAAAATGCCATAGGATCAGGATGGTGGACATCTATAACATCATAATTTTTATACATTTTATATAGCTTATATATAAGATTTGGGCTTATGGATGTAGAGTTGACTATACCATATGATGCTGTGCGATATACAGTATACTCTCCAAAAGAGTTCTCTTCGTTGATTGGCTTGGTATGAGAACACAACACATCACACTTGATATCTTGCTCATTTAGACCCTCTGTTATCTCAAATAACGCTCTCTCCATACCGCCAAAAGTAGGATAATAAAACTTACCAAATTGTAAAATCTTCATCTCTTATAGATACCGCCATATATATTTGTAATCGCATTATAGTGGATATAGAATGAAAAGTCTATTAACTCATGCCTTATGGATTTTTCTTTTTGCCTACTATGGTTCTCTTGATTAGATTAAACGGTAACATCAATACATCTTTTATAGTGCTTGTCTTTGTCTCTGGTCTATCTAGTGTACCACCTATATGCAATCCTACCGTCATGATACTCTCATCATCACCAGCTATGATATACCCTACAACTGGTATACTACTTATAAACTTGTCTATAGGTTTTGCTGTCTGTATAGCCAAATCCACATCTATCTTTTTGGTATCTAAATCTATCACGCCATCTCCAGATATAGTAGCAGATTTACCCTCGATAAACACAGAGTCAAATATCAATTTTGTTCCCTTTATCATAGTAAACTTAACGATACCCTGCTCTATCTTAAAGCCTTTGCTATTGAAACCTGGCGAACTTAGTGTAGCCAATGCAGGTACTGTATTTATCAATGCCAATACATTATTGTAAGCCTTGAAGTCACTCATTAGCCCTCCATCCAATCGAATAACCCCTCTCATCTTTTTGCCCACCACTCCAGATATCTTGACTGTATATCTACCACCCTGTAGACCTGCAAAGTTTATTAGTGGGTGTAGCATTTTATCCTCTATGCGGTTTGCTACTATCTCTAACTGTTTACTATTTTTTGTTACCGTGATCAAATCTCTATCTAGCGTGCCTCTAAAGTGAAAATTTCCATTTGGCAATATACCTAGCTGATACTTATCTGTCAAAAGCCTATGCGTACCATATCTTAGTAGGCTCTTTTTGGCTATGACTTTCATCTTTTTGGCTACCACTTGTCCATCTGTCTTTGTGCGATTTTTATCTTCTACTTCAAAGTATTTTTTGAGGTCTATATTGAGTCTATTTAGATTTACTATAGATTTTTTAGTATCCAACACAAAACGACCATTAAGTGCTTTTAGGATCAGATACTCCTTGCTAAAAGAGCCACCTATAGGTATTTGTGTCAGACATACTGAGTCGTTATTTTCATAAAAAAAGCAATCGTCTCTCTTTAAAATTCCACTAAAGTTATATTTATCGTAATCTTTTGTCTCCAAACTGAGGCTACCGCCTACTATAGATATAGGTAGACTTTTTATACTCTTTTTGATTCTCTTTAGGTCTCTAAGTTTTATAGTGGCACTCTTATCTACATCAGATATGTTCATGGAAGCCAAATATGTCGGCAGAGTGATTTTTACACCTTTTTTATATACTATATCTATAGGTACAACTCTATCTTTTATAGATAGGAGACCATCTTTTTTGCCACCCAAGTGCAACCTGTTGATCTTTAATTTTATGGCTGCTTTACTATCTTTGAGATATATCTTTCCATTGGCTACAGCATCAATAGTATGGTTTTTTAGTGCAATATTTTTCAGATATACCACCCCATCTTCTATATGCAGATCACCACCATCTACAGGAAACTCTACACCTCCTATAGATATGGTAGATTTTGATATATTAAAATCCCCGCCAAACGATAGACTCTTCTTCAATAGATCTACATCTATCTTTAGATCTGTTTTGATTTTGCCTCCCCTCTGCTTTATAGGTAGCTCTATATTGTAAGATTTCAAAATACTCTCTACTCTGCTATCAAATCTACTCTCAAATAGAAGATTTAGTTTGAGAGTAGGCTTCAACTCTGCTAGTTTTACTATGGATACCCTACTGCCTGCTAAAGATATGTTTTCAAATGATGGGCTATCTATATCAAATAGGAGATCTCCATCTTCAAATCTAATATTCAACTCCTTAGATAAAACAGGTGGAATATCTTTTTGAAATTTTATAATGGCATTATCTAGTGTAGCTTTCGCCATTATAGTTTTGGGCATCAAATTTACACCACTCTCCTCTATCTTCCCCATACCCTTAAGGCTATTGAGCGTATAGCCATCTGCTTTTATATTTTCTACAATCCATTCATTTATTTTGGGTGGCAAATCAAATTGCTCCACAAGCGGTTTGAGCTGAGTAAATCTATTTGATTTTGTTACATAGTAGAAATTGTTCTTATTTTTATTGACGACATACTCTATTTTAATATCTCTATATTGAGCATCTCCATGTATTAGAGCTATATCATTTTTGTAGTTGTATACCAATTTACCCGAGAGACGGACATCATACTTCTTTATGTATATCAGATCAATTATGGCTTGAAGCTCTTTGCCTACCCTACTGATATTGTGTGCTGCTACTTCAAACTCATTGTTAGTTAAATATAGTATATGATCAGTATACAAAAATGTATATATATCATTTTTGAACTCTATCTTTTTGAGTGAGATATATTCAAAAAACTTCAATATTTTATTTATCCTATCCAAATTTTTGTCAAAATCAGGTACAGTATTGCCCCTCTTTATATGTGGAATTGTAAGTTTGTCTACTTTGAAGATGAGTTTTTTATCGAGTTTTAGATATAATCCGTCCAAATTAAAAGAGGCGATCTTCAGATGTTCAATCGAAATCCCACCCTTCAAAAAAATAAAAAGAGTAACAACTATGGCAATAGATATAAAAAGAAAGTTTCGTATTGTTGAGTGGGTAGCAAATATAGTTCTCTTCATTCTCATCTCTTTTAGTTTCTATCTGACTATACCTATCAAAACGACAACAACGATATTTGTGCCACAAGGTTCAGTGAGCAACATTATAACACAGCTCACTAAAAGAGGGTATAGTTTGAGTGCAATTGATAAATATATTTTGGTAGCAATGGGCAAACCTCAGTCGGGATGGATAACTATCGGCAAAACTGACCTAAATCGTATAGACTTTCTGCACAAACTCGTGACAGCAAAAGCCCAAATGGTAAAGATCACACTCATACCCGGGGAGACCACTACTATATTTTTACAAGAGGTAGCAAAAGAGTTAAATCTCGATAGTGACAAACTACATAAATATATGGATAGATACGCTGCGTACAAAGAGGCAGGAGTATATGCAAATACATACTATGTACCATATGGCATACAAGAGAAACAACTAATTCTGTTTCTTGTATCTCAAACCAATCGTGAATATCGTGAATTTTCAAATAAAATATATGGGACCTATAGTATAAAGGATTGGAATCGCATACTAACTATAGCATCCATCATACAAAAAGAGGCAGCCAACAAAGAGGAGATGCCTCTAATATCATCTGTGATATACAATAGACTTAGAAAAAAGATGCCTCTTCAGATGGATGGGTCACTAAACTATGGCAAGTACTCTCACATCAAAGTGACACCAGAGAGAATCAAAAACGACAAGAGCAAGTTCAATACATATAGATACAAAGGAGTACCACCCTACCCTGTATGTGCTGTCTCCCTTGATGCCATAAAATCTGCTATCAAACCAGCACGCACCAACTATCTATACTTTATGAGAAATTCGAAAGGAAAACATGATTTCAGTAGCTCCTTTAGAGAACATAGACAAAATATCCAGAGAGTAAAAAACTAACTACTGTATATCGCTATAGACATCATCCATGTCAAAATCATAATCTGGCTCTATCTTCTTTATATGCTTAAGAGACTCTTTGTTTACCTCTGAAGATGATAGATTATACTCTGAGCCTTGATAAAATCTCTTCTCTTTTGCATAAATCTTCTCTCTTTCTATCTGCTTCTCCACTTCACTTTTGGTAATATTGGTTTTTTTACTACGATTATGCTCTGTAGAGTTATTGTCATCTGCCGATACCATAGATACCATAGATACCATTAGAGAGAAAATCATAGTGTAAATAGATAATTTATACATAATTTTACCTTATTTTATAATTTATAGTAAATTATATCACAAGAGACTAAAATTAATATAAATCCTTTTGAGCTATGGTATCTTGAAGTTATTTTGGCTACTACTGCTACTCATACTAAATGTAGCAGAGAGTGCCATTTTGGCTATCCACAGTAGCAAGATAACAGCAACTACCTCATATCCTATAGCCCAAGTGATCAAAAATGAGTTGTCATCACTAAGTGACAAGAAGATATTATAATCCCCCTTTCCTATATAGAAAAATATAAATAGTGTACCAACTACATATGGTATAGAGACAAAATAGACTGCCAACATTATATGCTCAAGCCCATCAGGGAAAAAAACTGTATCCATTATATTTACATCTCGACTCATAAAAGAGGTATCTTCATCAAGTTCACTCTTCTTTGTTTTCTTTTTTCTTTTTCTTTTTTGTCCAGTATGTATTTGTTGTCGAAATGGATCATTACTATTTATATCATCATCCATTTTATAGCCCCTATTATAAATTTATAACTCTATAATAGCATACTTCAACTAAAAAGCATAACTTATCAGAACAGAAATATACATTATAGCTATAAAAATAGTATAACCATCTATATCGCCATAATTTGAGCTTGCCAATAGAAGTAATCAATATTTTGATATAATTTGCAAAAAAGAGTCTACAATGAAGTTAATAAAAGCTGACTACATATATATAGATGGCAAGTATCTAAAAGATTATGCTATAGCATTTGAGAAAGATATCATATCCGTAGCACCATACATAGAGATGAGAGATAGATATCCACAAGCAACACTCATAGAGACAGACGAAAACTCCATAATATATCCAGGATTTATCAACACCCATGTACATCTGGAGTTTTCAGCCAACAAAACCACACTCAGATATGGTTCATTTATGGATTGGTTATACTCAGTAATAGAGAGTCGAGAGAGTCTCATGGGGGATTGCGATATCGAAACAATGAGTAGTGCTTGCGAAGATATGCTAAAGAGCGGTGTCACTACCATAGGTGCTATTAGTAGCATGGGACTAGATATGGAAGTCTCCATAGCTACACCTCAAAGAGTAGTCTATTTCAACGAGATAGTAGGTAGCAATCCTCAAAGTGTAGATGCACTATATGATGACTTTATCAACAGATTTGAGTCATCATCAGGACATGAAGAGGATAGAGTGATACCTGCTATAGCCATTCACTCTCCATATGCTCTACACCCTATAGTGCTAGATAGAGCCATACAATTAGCAAAAGATAGAGGTGTACTATTAACAGCTCATCTACTAGAGAGTCCTGCCGAGAGAGAGTGGTTAGATAGAGGCGATGGTGATTTCAAAGAGTTCTTTTCATCATTTTTCAATCAACACAAACCCAACATCTCTATAGATGAGTTTCTCTCAAAATTTGATGGACACCCTACACATTTTGCTCATGCCGTACAAGCTCAAGATAGCGAATTGGAGAAGATATCAAAAGAGGGTCACTCTATAGCACACTGTCCTAGATCAAACCGTCTATTGGGCTGCGGCAAGCTAGATATAGATAGATTAGATAGATTTGAGATACCATACAGTGTAGCTACTGATGGGTTAAGCTCCAACAACTCTCTAAAGATCTTTGATGAATTGAGATCGGCACTGATGATACATGACAATATGAAGCTCAAAACTCTAGCCAACAGACTCATAAGAGCCGTCACAAAGGATGCTGGAGAGATCTTGAGGCTACCTATAGGCAGTATAGAGGCTAATTACAAGGCAGACTTAGCAGTAGTGACACTTCCTCAAAAGCCAAGCAGCAGTGAAGATTTAGCACTATGGACTATACTACATACCGATAATGTCTCTTGGCTATATATAGATGGTGAGAGAGTTATCTAGTTTTGCAAATAGGTAGCAAATAAGTTTGCCTATTTGGTGTTTTTTATGATAACTAAAGCCATTTTTATACTACTGAGACTATATCGCTAGTTACTTTTTTGCCCAAATTGCATATTTCTATTCAAATGAGACTAAATTTATCCTATTTAATAATTTTTATGCTATAATTACCCATAACAAAATTAAAACAAGGATTTAAAATGCCAAAAATTAACAAATACCAAGACATTTCAGAGATAGATAGAGAAGCGAAGAAAGACCTCATAGATAGACACTCTCCGTTTATTACATGTGCAGATACAGCAGTAGCTGGTGAGCCATTTGAAGTAACTGTAAAGATGGGTAATGAGTATACTCACCCTGATGATTTTGATCACTATATAGAGTCTATCACTCTTTTCAATGGAGACACTAAATTAGCTCAAGCTACATATGTACCTGGCACACTAGGCAACATAAAAGCTCACAACACAACAACATTTACAATCATACCTACAGGTAAGAAGCTTAATCTTGTAGCACATGGTTACTGTACTAAACACGGTATCTGGGAAGGTACTCCTGTAGAAGTAGCAGTCAACTAATCTCCTATAATGCCCTACTTTTGGGCATTGTATGACTTCATAAATCATCTAAAATTTTTCTTTTATCCCTTGACACTATTTATACTTTTCTAACCTATTTTAGCTTCTAACCTATCCTTCCTTTTTTTCCAATCTGGCATAAAAAGATTTAAATAGTTATAAAATCTCATGCTATGATCTGCATGCACCAAGTGAGCCAACTCATGAAACACTACATACTCTATACATTGAGTCGGCTTCTCTATCAACTTTAGGTTTAGATTGATATAGCCTTTGTTTGGGTTGCAACTTCCCCATCTAGTTTTCATCTCTCGTATGCGTACTGTTGCTATCTTTTGCTTGATGATGGGTTTGTATTTTTCTATAGCTCTTTGAAAGTGTATCTTTGCCTTTTGGGTGTACCAAGCCTTTATGAGTCTCTGCTTCCTCTCATAGTTTGCAGTATCTTTCACAAAAACCTGCAAATAGCCTCTTTGAAGTTTCACGCCTTCCTCTTGGCTCTCTATCACTTTTAAACGGTAATTTCGCCCCAAATAGCAAAAGTTCTCTCCGCTTACATACTCTTTTTTGTCTACCTCTTTATACGATTGAAAAAAGGTAATTTTTTTATCTATCCAATCTGCCCTTTTTTTGAGTATATACTCTATATCTCTTTTGTTGCTATTGGTTGGAGCTGTAAGTATCACTTTTCCATCTGGTTTTACTTTTAGGTTAAAGTGTTTAACATCTTTTTTTATTATCTCTATATTCATTAGTAGTTATTTATCCCTATCTGCTGTATGGTCGCTAATAGTTCATCGCTATTGGTAAACTCTACACCATATCTATCTTCTATCTCCCAAAAGAGGTCATCTAACTGCCCCTCTATCTTGTTACGCATATCAGAGTTGTTTTTCCAGTCAGGTTTCTTGGATGCCTCTTGGAATATATCTACTATCTTCATCACCGTTTGCGTGAGCAGATCCTCTTCTCTCCTGCCTCC
>FPHC01000017.1_pt1 | contig 25370 bp, 23 predicted proteins | sample 1057211 | NCBI WGS metagenome assembly FPHC01 (sample SAMEA4473313, study PRJEB15554) | hydrothermal vent metagenome | biome: marine basaltic hydrothermal vent biome; feature: marine hydrothermal vent; material: water | place: Pacific Ocean | collected 2011-06-14/2011-07-23 | depth 1199 m
ACTATATTCATACCTACATGAGTCTGGTATAAAGGCTAAATTTATCATAGATAGAGAAAGATTTGACCTTAAAAATATTTCTGAGATAGTAGAGTTTGACAAAATAATCAATAGTATGTTAGAGCATGAAACATTCTATACTGAAGAAAACTTTGATAACGCCTGGCAAATAATAGAATCTAAATTCAAAGGCTCAAAAAATTTAAATCTATTGCAAAAGGTAATTGATAGATTTTTATTAGAGAGTCAAGAGTATTATCTCTCTCAATGGCTGGCATATCTTGATGAGATAAAGCTTGAAGAGTTTGAAGATTATAGTAAAGCTGTAACAGTATCGACTATCCATAAGTCCAAAGGTATGGAGTTTGAGAAAGTTATTTTGTTGATAGATCAGACACCTAAGACAGATGAGGATAGACGACTCTACTATGTAGGTATGACGCGTGCAAAAAAGGAGTTAACTATCATTAGGCATGATAATAGCAGACTAGATAGGCAAGGGTTTGTAGAGTACTATTTTGATGATACCAATTATATGTATAACGAGAAAGTTGTTACACTCATCATGAGCCTTAGAGATATAAACTTAGGATTTAAGGGCAATTATAACGATAATCTCACTGAACTTTTAGCTGGGGATAGTGTTTGTATTGAGATGAGAGGAAAATCTAAAACTTTATCTATTGTGCACAATAATAGAGTAATAGGATTTCTGTCAGGAGAATTTCATAATAAAATAGAAAAATATCTCAATAAAAATTATATTATCGATAGTGCAATTATTGATTTTGTTGTGCATTGGTACAATAAAAATAGTAGGGAATATATAAAGCATCCCTTGTGTAAGATTGTTTTGCGGAATAGAACAACCAATATTTAAAATACTTTAATGTAAATTCAAATGGTGGTATTATAAAGCTTTGCCAGTTGGGAAAAATGGGTAACACATAAAAGTAAATATAGTGGAAATTGGGCTCCAGAATTAGTATGGATTAGAAGATGATAAACTTATTGTAGTTGTTGTAGGTTTTTGAGATCATCCAAAAGATTATGAGGAGACATACAGCAAAACAGAGTAGTCAATAAATTACCCAATAAACCTTGCAACACTCTATCATTAACTTGTTTTTAGTACTTTTTACCTATAATATCTTCTACAATTACTATCTAAAAGGAACCATCCAATGTCACAACCGATAGAAGATATCGAAGAAGTTTTAAAATCACACAAATTGTCATTAGCAGAGTATGAGCATATCAAGCAGATACTTGATGGTAGAGAGCCAAATATAGTGGAGATAGGTATATTTTCCGCTATGTGGAGTGAACACTGCTCATACAAATCAAGCAAAAAGTATCTCAATGGCTTCCCTACCAAAGCACCGTGGGTCATTCAAGGACCTGGTGAAAATGCTGGTGTCATAGATATAGGCGATGGTATGGCAGCTGTATTTAAGATGGAGAGCCACAACCACCCTAGTTTTATAGAGCCATTTCAAGGAGCTGCTACTGGTGTAGGTGGGATACTAAGAGATATATTTACTATGGGTGCTAGACCTGTGGCAAATCTAAATGCACTTAGATTTGGCGATATACATGGTGATAGCAAAGTGGCAAAGTATCAAAGACATTTGGTTAGAGGCGTAGTAGATGGTATCGGTAGCTATGGTAACTGTATGGGTGTACCTACTATTGGTGGTGAAATGAGTTTTGATGATAGCTATAATGGCAATATACTAGTCAACGCTTTTGCGTTAGGTTTAGTAAAGTCTGATGAGATATTTTTGGGTATTGCAGAGGGTATAGGCAACTCTGTAATGTATGTAGGCTCAAAGACAGGTAGAGATGGATTAGGTGGAGCTGTGATGAGTAGCGACAGCTTTACAGAGGAGAGCAAATCTCTTCGTCCTACTGTGCAAGTGGGTGATCCGTTTACGGAGAAGCTACTACTTGAAGCTTGTCTTGAACTATTTAAGACCAAAGATGTAGTAGTGGGTATCCAAGATATGGGTGCAGCAGGACTCACAAGCTCTGCCTTTGAGATGGCAGGCAAGAGTGGTTCAGGTATGATAATGCACTTAGATCAAGTACCAGCTCGTGAAGAGGGTATGACACCATACGACTTCATGCTCTCTGAGTCTCAAGAGAGGATGCTCATATGTGCCAAAAAGGGCAAAGAGCAAGAGATTATAGATATATTTGAGAAGTGGGATTTGGATGTAGCAGTCATTGGTGAAGTGACAGATAGTGGCAACATGGAGCTGTTTTGGCATGGTGAAAGAGTCTGCAATATGCCTATAGCTCCTGTAAGTGAAGAGGCTCCTATACTAGATAGACCTACCAAGAGACCTACATACCTCGATGAGATCAACTCCAAAAGTGTAGATGACTATAGTGCTATAGATGACCAAGAGGCATTTGAGAGACTATTGTCATCAGTAGAGGTGGTCGATAAATCGTGGGTATACAACCAATATGACTCGATGGTACAGACCAACACCACAAAGGGTCCTGGTAGCCTAGATGCTAGCACTATTAGGGTCAAAGAGAGTGGTAAAGCACTATCTATGAGTAGTGATTGTAACCCTAGATACTGCTATATAGACCCATACAAGGGTGCGGCATTAGCAGTAGTGGAGAGTGGTAGAAATGTTGCTATGAGTGGAGCTAGACCATTGGCGATCACCGACTGTCTCAACTTTGGTAATCCAGAAAACCCAGAGGTGATGTGGCAGTTTGCCCAAGCTTGTGAAGGTATCAAAGAGGCATGCCTCAAGCTCTCTACACCTGTAGTGAGTGGTAATGTATCTCTATACAATGAGACAAATGGCGAGAGCGTATACCCTACACCAGCTATAGCTATGGTGGGAGTCAATGCAGATCAAAATAGAGTCTTGCCTAGTTCATTCCAAAAAGATGGCAATGAGATACTGCTTGTAGGTTCTACTAGAGGAGAGTTTGGCGGTAGTCTATATATCAAAGAGTTATTTGATGAGACGGTGGGATCATTAGCAGATATAGATTATGATAGTGAATTGGCTCTATGGAGTCTAATAGTGGATGCAAATGCAAAAGGTCTACTAGCCTCTGCAAAGGATGTAAATGTAGGTGGTATAGCTATAGCACTCTCCAAGATGTCAGCACTATCTAGTAGAGGTGTAGAGGCTAGTGTAGAACTCTCAAATAGTAGAGATATATTTGACGAGAGTCAAAGTAGAGCATTGATCGAGGTAGCACCATCAGATGTAGATAGTGTGATTTTGATGGCCAAAGAGTTAGGTCTACCTATATCAAAGATAGGTCAAGTAGGTGGAGATATCGTGAAAGTAAATAGTATCGAAATGCCATTAGAAAAAATCAAAGATATATATTTTGGCAAATTTACTGAGGTCATAGAGCAAGATTTATAGTTGTAGTGTAACTTTACGGTAGTGCAGATAAGCATAAGCTACTTTATATTCATAAGGGGGTATAAAGCTTGCTTGGCTACAATACCAAAAAATTAAAAATAGGATTAAAAATGGCAATAGAAGCAAACAACTGTGTAGTAGCTATATCATATGATGTAAAAGAGGCAGGTACTACAGAGATAGTAGATTCAAATAGAGACTCTGCACCATTGGAGTTTATCACAGGTATCGGTCAAATCATTCCTGGTTTAGAGAATGCACTAGTAGGTATGAATGCTGGAGAGAGTGGAGATATACTAGTAAAAGCAGCTGATGCATACGGTGATATCAATCCAGATGCTCTCCAAGAGGTACCAAGAGATCAATTTGAAGGTATAGAGCTAGAAGAGGGTATGATGCTTTATGGTCAAGGTGAAGGGGGTCAGACTATACAGGTAGTAGTCAAATCATTCAATGACGATATGGTAACAATAGATTACAATCATCCATTGGCTGGAAAAGATCTAATGTTTACAGTAGATGTACTAGAGGCTAGAGAGGCTACAGAAGAGGAAGTAGCTACAGGTCAAGTAGGTGGTGCTCACTGCAACGATGGTAGCTGTGGATGTGGACACTAATCACCCTTTGATTAGCATCTGAAGATTTTGTCACTCTCTTGTAGAGGGTGACAAATGCAAAAGTCACAATAAAAACAGCCCTATTATCTAATTCGTTAATTTTTCAAATATCTTATTGTATCATCTCTGTCATGATAATATGTCACTCACTCGCTACTGGGTACTTAAACCAAAATCGATAAAAGCAACTTATGGTATAATGCTAACAATATGAAAATAGCCCTACTTATCACAACTCTCATGATCTCAAATATATATGCAAATCCTCTGCAAGATGCCATAGATAAAGCACCTCCATACTCTACCATCAAGCTCTCAAATGGTCTATATATAGGAGATATAGTGATAGATAAGCCTCTATCTATAGTAGGTGTCGATAGTGCCGTTATCATATCTGGTCAATCCAAAGGTAGTGTAGTGACGATAAGAAGCTCTGGCGTGAAGCTACACAACCTTACCATAAGAGATAGTGGCAAGAGGATGGAAAATATAGACTCCGCCATAGCCATGAAGAGAGTAGAGAGGTGTAGCATAACACATTGCAGGCTGAAGGATGTACTCTATGGTATAGATGCAGATATGATAAGAGAGTCAAATATCACAGACAACTACATCACATCATACCATCAAGATATATCTATGCGTGGAGATGCCCTCAAGATATGGTATAGCCACCACAATAACATAGAGAGAAACCACATAGAGCTATCACGAGATGTGACACTGACATACTCCAATGACAATACCATAAGAGACAACTACTTTTCAAATAGTAGATTTGGTATACATATCAGCTATAGTAGTGGAAATGTTGTAGATGGTAATAGATTTGAATTTAACTCTGTAGGGGTATTGTTGATGGGTGCCAAAGATACCAATCTGACATCCAATCATATACTTAGCTCCAAGGGTGCAGCAGGTATAGGTGTGACGATACTAGGTGCATCCAATCTCAAAGTAGAAGATAACCTCATAAGCTATAATGCAAAAGGTATATATATAGACTCAAAAGCCCATGAAGAAGGTATGCAGAGATATATCACAGCAAATATGATATCTCACAATAAAGAGGCGATACACTTCCACCAAGCTATCAAAAACAATACTATAACTCACAATAACATATATGGAAATATAGATGATATCATCAAAGATACCAAAGGTGGTATAACCAATCTAAATACCATAGAGTACAACTATTGGGATAGATATGAAGGGTTTGATAGAGATGGGGATGGTATAGGAGATAGCACACATAGAGTCTATCAATATGTAGACCAACTATGGCACTACAACCATAAATTGAAATTTTTCTACGCTACGCCTATACTCTCTTTGATAAATTTTCTCACAAAGTTAGCACCATTTATAGAGCCTACACTACTACTAGAAGACGAGAAGCCTTTGATGGAGATGTCGAAAAAAAGTCAATGAGACTCTATCTTGGATAGCTCCCTATCGTGCAATCTACTTAAAAACAAAAGTGCCAATATACTACCTAGAAGTGCATGTCCCATATCTGATTGAGTATCCCACATATAGCCTTGCGTTCCCAAAAATGCTTCTGCATCTTCACCGCTATAGAGTGCTACCCACCACTCTATGAGTTCATAGAAGGCACTAAATGCTAGAGTGATAGATAGTACAAAGAGTATAAGCCATCTCTCTCCATTGACAACATTTTTTCGTATGAGTATCTCTCTAGCTACCATAGCAGGTATAAATCCTTGAGCTAGATGACCCAACTTATCATAATTGTTTCTATCTCCTCCCAATATATCACGAATAGTATCAAAGAGTGGTACCTCGGCATAGGTATAGTGACCCCCAACCATAAGTATAATCATATGAATTAATATGAGAATATATAGCAAATTTGTCAATCTAAAACTATTGTATGTATATAGCATCAATATAGAGGCTATCATGACAGGAAGGACTTCTAGAAACCAGGTAAATTGATCCTTTGGATCTATGGCAGACCATATAAAGACGATGATGAGAGTTGATACCCATACTATTTTGCCCATATCTCTACTTTTTGGCTATCATCAGAAATATATCAAAATCTCTGTGAGGCTTAGATATGGTACTTACGGTTTCAAAAACAATATCCTTGAAGCCAACATCCTTTGCTAAACTAAACAATATATCTCTATCGAAGCCAAAATGGAAGACTCCAGCATTATCGCTATGGAATGTGCCATCTTCACTATCCAAATCTGCCAATGCTATAAATCCATTGGGCTTTAGCATATCGTACATCAAAGAGAGTAGGGCAGATGTATCCTCTAGGTGATGAAGTGTCATTGATGATATGATACCATCAAACTCTCTATCTATCTTTTCTACAGATAGATCCGCCTCTACCATCTCTATATTGCACTCAAACTCATCACTCTTTTGTCTAAGCACCTCTAACATTGATGGTGAGTTATCTACAGCTACTATAGTCTCAACATATGGTGCTATAAAGTAGCTCAATAGTCCAGTACCTGCACCAAAATCCATCAAACACATATCTTTTGATAAGTTAATATTTTTTAATATACTACTACTTATAGATTTTGCATTTTTCACTCTCTTGCTACTCATATCCCAAGATTTTGATTTATGAGCAAAGTGATCTTTTTTCATTTTTTTCCTTATTTGTTTATGATACTCTATCTAGGCATGCCCTCTACAGATACTACCCTATTTCGTCCATTCTCTTTTGCTTGATATAGTGCTATGTCACTTGATTTCATAAGTTCAGATAGGGTAAATTGACGATTAGCATCTGATGCCAACCCTATGCTTACAGTCACTTTTATGATCTCTTTTCCTGTATCTATCTGAAGTCTACTGACCAATTTACAAAAACTATTTGCTATCTCTTCAGCCTCTTTTGATGTTGTATTTGGCATAAAAAATGCGAACTCTTCACCACCTATTCGTCCAAATATATCATCTTCTCTTTTTGCTTCGGTTATAGCTTTTGTGACTGATTTGAGTACGAGGTCACCTATGTCATGTCCATATGTATCATTGACACTTTTGAAGTGATCCAAATCAAGCATCATCATAGCATAGGGAGCAAACTCATTCTTGGCACGAAATATAAGTGACTCACAGATATTAAAATACTCTCTCCTGTTGTATAGTCCAGTAAGAGCATCAGTACCTGCTAGTTTATTGAGTAGATCATGCTTATGTTGTAGTCTCTTCTCGTCAAAATTTAATTGCGATAGCTTTTTTTCATTCTCTTTTGCTGACTTCTTGACTTCTCTTATCTCTTTTTCTAGCTGCGTATATCTTTGTGAAATTGTAATCATAGATATGGTTATAAGTTCAAAAAATAAAACTATCTTAAATATAAAAGATGTCAAAACATTTGATGGGATATAGCCGAGATACCTTAGATGTTCTACAAGCAGAGATATTAGAAGTACTCCCCATAGTACGACGAAATACCTTTGACTACTATATTGATTTGTAAACAGTATGTATAGTGTAGTATATATCAAAAATACTAATGTTGTAAAAGTTGTATATTGTATAGCGATATTTGCCATATCAGATGAGATAAAAAATATAGATAGTGAAGATATGATATTTATCAATATTAATATAATTAATATATTGTCCATCTTTTTTGACACTTCTTTGATAGACAATAGCATACGCGAAAAAATAGCTATCAATGAGATAGACAATATCATAGCTATAGGTATGGTAACTATACTAAGTAGGGGATGACTATTCCAAAATATCTTTTGTAGCCATCCATCTGCATCTAACAAAAAGATAATAATAGCAATATGTGCATATGAGTAGTACAGGAAACTTTTGTGTTTAAATATATAACTAAAAAATATTACATATATGAGAAGAGAGAACATCACCCCATAGTAGAATGAATTTATAGATGTCCAGCCCATTAGGTTGATATCGGACTTATTTGGCAAAAGCTCTTCTAGCTTTGTGAGTAGCGATAATGATGGGTTCTCTATATGGTAAAATATAGTTTGATTATACTCCAACCGTTTGGCTTTTGATGTTTTAATGAGTGGATTGTCGTACGATATATCTTTTATCCATAGTGTATGGTGAGGAATAATTGCACTCTTCAAATTTGAAGAGTTATCAGAAAATAGTATATCTTTGCTTTGCATTATTGTATCATTTGAGATATTATCATCTATCTGCACATAATAGCGTGGGTTTGTATTTGATAGAAGTAGTGTAGGCGAAAGCAGAAGCAGTATATAGACTATAATATTTTTCATAATGTGACCCCTTGTGTAGTCGATAGTTTATTTTACTATATAATTATAAATAAATCTAGTTTATATAAAAAAACTCTTTTATGTTAGATTGCATATATTCCAATCAGCCTTTTTGTCTATATCTGGAAAGCCATCTAGCAGCTCTTGTGGCTGAAATCTCGATTTGTATGCAAATGCTTTACATCCATCAACCCAATAACCCAAGTATATCCATTTGAGATCCAATATATTTGCAAGATTTATCTGATAAAGTAGAGAGTATGTACCCAAAGAGAGTCTACTGTAGTCAGGATCATAGTAGAAGTATATGGATGAGATACCATCATCAAGTATATCTATAAGATCTACTCCTATAAGCTTTTCATCTCGTATATAGAGCACCTCTTTGCCAAACGATTGAGCTCCTTCTACGAAATTCTCATTATACTCTCTATATGTTATACTCTTAAATTTCCAATTATCTTTATGCTCTTTATATGAGTGATACTTATTGTATAGATCTATATGTGCTTGTGTCATAGTGGGCTTTTGCACTATTATATCTGTGTCACTATTTCTCTTTATAGACTTTTTTTGAGATTTTGTATATATAAAATCTTTAGCATTTATTCGTATGCTTTTGCACTCATTGCATCCATTGCATATAGGATGAAAGTAGTATCTTCCAAATCTTCTCCAGCCTCTATGTATGACTGCTGAAGCAAAAGTCTGATTGGCATCTGGTACATATTTGTAGTGCATTCTTACTTTTTTTTGAGGTAGATATGCACACTCATAGTCTAGCATAGAGAAGTCTGTTGATGGAGGATTTAGCAGGTTGTCTTTTTCATTCATAATCGCGATTTTACCGAAATAAAGATAAAATACAGACTTTGATTATCTATTTTCTATATCTTATGGAGTTTTATGTTTCTTTATCAACCTACAAGTGGCTACTGCTACAATAGTGACTCTATATTTCTATATCACTTTATCAAGTCATTTAAGCCAAAGGGTAGAGTTTTGGATGTTGGCTGTGGTGTTGGCATCTTATCGCTTTTGGTTAGTAGAGATTTTGATGTAGATATAAGCATTATAGATAAGCAAGAGAAGATGCTATCCTATGCAAAATTAAATTTCGATATCAACAATCTAACTTCATATAGTTATCTAGGTGATTTTTTATCTTTTGATATTAGTGAAAAATTTGATATGATTATCTCAAATCCACCCTTTTATGGGGTTGGCTCTACGCAGAGTAGAGACCAACATTTGAGTATCGCTAGATATGCTTCTCATCTACCTCTTGACAAGTTTGTAAAAAAGGTCAAATCGTTACTAAAACCAAGAGGGAGATTTATATTTTGTTATGATGCCAAACAGATAGATGATATACTCTATGAGCTAAAATCAAACAAGATAAATCCAGAGGTTTTGAGATTTGTGCACTCCAAGATAGATAGAGAGTCTAAGTTGGTAATGGTATCGGCTCGTATGAACTCTCTATCCGTGACAAAGATATTGCCGCCATTGGTAGTATTTGATAGCGACAGCTCATATTTGACAGAAGCAAATTTGGCTTTTGATACAGCAAGTACTCACAGTATAAAGGGTGATTTTTGATGAATTTGATAGAAAAAGATGGATATGAGTATAAGTTTGACCCATCTGCATGTTTCTCATGTGGTGGGCATTGCTGTACAGGTGAGAGTGGCTATATATGGGTAAAATATAGAGAAATTGAAGCAATAGCAAATTTTTTAGAGCTATCGATAGAAAATTTTGCTATAATGTATATAAAAAAGATTAAACATAGATATAGTTTGATCGAAAAGTACAGAGAGGTTGAGGGCGATTATGCCTGCATATTCTTTGATGATGAGACAAAAGGTTGTTCCATATATCCTGTAAGACCGCTGCAATGTCGTACATTTCCATTTTGGGATCAATTTAAATTAGATAAAGAAGAGGTAAAAAAAGAGTGTCCAGGTATCATATAAAAACCGCCATGCTGTCTATATCTCTCTTGATGTCAAATAGTGCTATAGCTACTGAGCTATCTAGTGCAAATACAAATAGAGCAGAGGTATCCACCTCGAAAGATAAATCTCACGAAAAGACTGTAATTATAGACAATTTAAGTGAAGATGAGTGGATCATAAGAGCCATATGGCTTGAAGAGAATAGAGTCTTTTCGAAAAGCAGAGAGGTCTATAGTAAATTGTATGAAGCTACAGGCAAGAAAGAGTACCTCTTCAAAGAGGTGAGTAGTAGCATATATAGCAAAACAAATATAAGTCAAAGTATCAAAAAATTAAAAGCATGGAGCGACAACAATCCAGATGATTTGACAGGTAGAAGATTGTTGATGGCACTATACATGGATAATAGATCATTCAAAAAAGCAAAAAAAATTGGTAGTTATCTAGTGGAACATTCAGATAATGAGTCAGATCTTGAATTGGCAGCCAACCCATATCTTTTTTTGGGTGAATATGAGAAAGGTATAGAGCTATTAAGTAGACTCTATAGAAAAACAAAAAATGAAGGCATACTTATAAAGATAGCTGCCATAGAGGCTCAATATTTAAAAGATAGGAAAAAGGCTATTCAATTATTGGAGACACATAGACGCATAGAAGATTCATCTCAAGAGGTCTATAAGCTATTGATAGATCTGTATGTCAAAGAGCAAAATTTGGATCGTATATTGGAAGTCTATAAGGCACTATATGAAAAATTTCCAAAAAAGGAGTATCTCTCAAAAATCATAGAGATATATCTATTTAATAAAGATTTTAATGGATTGATATCTTTTTTGGAGTCCAATGGTGCAGATGATGAGATACTTTATGATCTATACAAAAAAGAGAAGAGGTTTAAAAAGGCAAAAAGATTATTAGAAATTTTTTACTCAAAAGATAGAGATCCTAGATGGCTGGCAGAAAAGGCTATTTTAGTCTACGAAGGGGCATCAGATAAAAATGATACCAAACTCTTGAAAAAAGTAGTTGAACTTTTCGACAAAGCTATATCGCTCGGAGTAGATGATAGTATCTATCTCAACTATTATGCCTATACCCTTATAGATAAAGAGATAGATGTAGATAAAGGTTTAGATATCATCAATAAAGCACTAAAACAGCAGCCAGACAATAGTTACTATTTGGATTCTCAAGCTTGGGGCTACTACAAGAAAAATGATTGCCTAAAAGCATATGGTGTTATGGAAAAAGTAGTCGAAAAAGAGGGATTGAAAGAGAAAGAGATAGAAGAGCATTGGGAGAAGATACAAGAGTGCCAAAAGCCACTCATAGTTGGTGCACGCTGATTTCACAATTGTATCAAATATAAATAGACTTACCCTATAAGCTCACTACAGAGATCAAATCTATTGTGAGTCATTAGGTGAACTTTGCCATGGATTGACATCATATCATCAAATATTTTTTTAGATAGTGCGAAACCTACCTCTTGCTCTCTATCTTCACCATCCATCTTTGCTAGATTCATCTCGTCAATGATATCTTTGGGTACAGATATACCTGGTACATTGTCATCTATAAATGTAGCTGTCCTTGCACGAACTATAGGGAATTGACCTATTATCATCTTGGCATCTTTTGCAGTATCTCTAATACTCATACTCTTTGCCTCTTCAAATAACTCCAATAGCTCTTTTGCATTATCCAAATCATATATAGGCTGAGTTATGATAGCTCTTGCTCCATAGTTGAGTTTTTTTACTATCCTCTTTTGTAGACTCTTCATGTTTCTAGCATATGAATTTGCCACAGCAAATGGATAGATGGGTTTTGGAGCAGGGTTGAGAACTTTGTTGCTATAGTCTACTCCATTGTTGAGATGATATATGATACTTAGAAGCAGTGTAGAGTCTCTCTCTAGCACGCCCTTGACCTCTGGTTGATCTGAAAATTTAGCAGGATCTCCAGTGAGAGCCAATATGCACCGTATATCAAAATCATTTGCCCCAAGTAGAGTAGACTGTAGGGATAGCTTGTTTTTATCTCTCATGCTCATAGTGGCTATGACAGGCTTACCAAAAGCTTGTTGGAGTTTGATAGCAGACAATACACCTGACATTTTTAGCTTTGCTAAAGGGTTGTCTGTGACACTAAAACCTGTTATCTTATCTTCTACTCCGCTATCTGATATGGAGGCTATGATACTATCGAGAGATGCACCGTGTGGCGGGTTTACCTCGACTGTTATATATGGTTTGTCACTACATAGTGTTTGGCAAAATTGATCGAACATGAATAACTCTCTTGTATATTAGTAATTTTGGTTATAATCTTACCCAATTTTACCCAAATAGGAGGATAGTTTATGAAGTTGGCAGTATTTGATTTTGACTCTACATTGATGGATGGTGAGACTATAGATTTTTTGGCAGCTCCACTTGGACTAGAGGAGAAGGTGGCATCTATCACTAAAAGAGCAATGAATGGAGAGTTGGATTTTTTCAAATCACTAGTAGAGAGAGTCTCTCTATTGGAGGGTTTGCCTGTTGCTAGAGTAGATGAGATATGTGCAGATCTACCCATGATGAGTGGTGCTAGTGAAGTGGTGTCGGGATTGAAAGATAGAGGATATAAAGTGGTCTGTTTTTCAGGAGGGTTTCGCAATGCTACTTCACCAGCTAGTAGACGGCTAGGCATAGATGCAGATTTTTCAAATATCTTGCATAGCGAAGATGGCATACTTACTGGTAGGGTAGGGGGAGATATGATGTTTGATTTCTCAAAAGGCGATATGATAACAAGAGTTCAACATCTGTTGGGTGTAACCCCAAAAGATACCTTGGTAGTAGGTGATGGTGCAAATGACCTAAGTATGTTTCGGCATGCAGATACTCGTGTAGCATTCTGTGCAAAAGAGATACTCAAGGCAGAAGCAACACATACGATAGATACCAAAGATCTTAGAGAGATTTTGAAATTTATATAATCTCTATAGGTTCTGCATAGCACTATCTACAGCAGCATCTACATCTATATCCTCTTCTCTTTTGGGAAGTGGTGGCACTTTGCCCCTTTTGACCCTTTTTGGTGCAACATATACTGGTTTTGGCTTTTCGACCTCTACTACGACAGGCTTTGGTTCTGGCTTGGAAGCACATCCACCAAATATCAACAGTGCTACTATGCTAAACAGTGTATACTTTAACATCTCTAACTCCTAAATATTTATTTTGTACCTATTTTACCATAAGTTTCATTATTAATCTATTTCTCTTCAAAGATTCCAATTCCTTCAATCTCGCTCAATATCTCTCTGCTGACTTTCAACTTGGACTCTATTATTACATCTGCCTCTTTGGATTTGACTCTAAGCTCTAGTGGGTGTTTGCCTGGATATCTCTCTACTAGACAGATTAACTCCTCTACTATTTTAGCATCAGGCATTAGATTTAGTGATAGTATTAGTGGTGGCTGATCTGGTTCTGGGGTATGTTTTTGCTCTTTTTTTACCTTTATCTTCTCTTTTTTAGCATCTTTTAGTGATTCAATTTTGAGAATATTCATTCGTGTGAAGTCGCCATCTTTGGTGATCTTGACTTTAAATGCGATAGGCTTAGAGATGTCAAAGTCCTCCTCTAGCTCTTTGAGTCTATTTTCAAATAGCATCAACTCTATATTGCCGTGTAGATCCATTATGTTGGCTATTCCAAACTTATTACCTTTTTTTGAAATCTTCTCTGTAATCTCCTCTATTCTACCTATAAAGAGAGCTTGTGAACCATCGGCTAAATCATCTATCTCGGAGCTTAGAGTGTAGTTGATACTATCTAAGGTCTCACGATACTTATCTAGTGGATGCCCTGAGACATAGAAGCCCAAAGACTCCTTCTCAAACTCTAGTATCTCCATAGGTTCAAACTCATCCATATCCTCTATCTCTATCTTGACTGTAGACATCTCCTCTTCATCTCCAAAGAGTGAACCAACCATCATCTTTTTGGCTTGGTCTGCCTTTTGGGAAGCCTCCATGATATCTTCTAGTTGTGAAAGTAATGCTCTACGACTGAAGCCAAAACAGTCCAACCCACCCGACTTAATAAGGGACTCTATGACTCTCTTGTTGACTTTGCTTGAGTCTATGCGTGACACAAAGTCACTAATATCTTTGAATGGTTCATCTCCTCTAGTCTCTAGTATCGTATTGATAGCCACATCTCCTGCACCTTTGATAGCACCCATACCAAACATTATTACACTCTCTTCATCATCGCCATCAGCTGAAAAGACTAAACTAGAGCGATTTACATCTGGTGGCAGAAGTTTGATATTCATGCTCTTTAGCTCATCTACATATTTGACTACTTTATCTGTATTGTTTTTCTCTAGTGTAAGGATGGCTGCCATAAACTCTTGTGGGTGATAACATTTGAGAAACGAGGTGTAGAATGTCACCATAGCGTATGCTGCTGAGTGTGATTTGTTAAAACCATATCCTGCAAATTTCACGATAAGATCAAATAGCTCCTCAGCCTTGACTCTATCAAATCCTTTTTCTGATGCTCCATTGGCAAACTCATCTTTGAGCTTATCCATCTCCTCTTTTATCTTCTTACCCATAGCTCTTCGCACAAGGTCTGCACCACCTAGGCTAAAGCCACCTATGGTCTGAACTATCTGCATAACTTGCTCTTGGTAGACTATGACTCCGTAGGTAGGCTTAAGGATCGGTTCAAGTTCAGGAAATGCGTAAGTTATCTCTGCTCTTCCATGCTTTCTTTCGACAAAATCATCTAGCATTCCAGACTCCATAGGTCCAGGACGATAGAGTGCCAACATCGCAATGATATCTTCAAATCCATCAGGTTTTAGCTTTTTTGCAAGCTCTTGCATACCTGCTGATTCTATCTGAAATAGCCCCAAGGTATCACCTGTAGAGATATATTCATAGACACCCTTATCGTTTATATCCTCTTTGATGAAGTCTATCCTTTTGCCATGTCTCTTCTCTACTAACTTGTTCGCCTCCTCTATGACGGTGAGAGTCTTTAATCCCAAAAAGTCAAATTTGATAAGATCCACATCCTCTACATATTTTCCACTATACTGAGTAGCCAATGTATCCAATCCTGTAGGTTTAAATAGTGGAGTCTTTTGCCATAGTGGTTCATTGGATATCACTACTCCTGCGGCATGCGTACCTGCATTTCTATTGAGTCCCTCAAGGGCTAGGGCAAAATCCCAAGTCCTTTTGGCTTGTGGGTCACTCTCTAGTAGTTCCGCTATCTTTGGCTCTTTTTCATATGACTGCTTGAGATCTATCCCTAACTCATCTGGTATTAGCTTTGCCATGGCATCTGCTTTGGAGTATGGCATATCTAATACTCTAGCTACATCACGGATAACTCCTTTGGCCAAGAGTTTACCAAATGTGATGATTTGAGCTACATTGTGCCGTCCATATCTATCTACTACATAGTCTAATATCTCTTGTCGCCTTGCTTGACAAAAGTCCATATCGATATCTGGCATAGATACTCTCTCTGGGTTCAAAAATCTCTCAAAGAGTAGCCCGTATGGTAGAGGGTCTATATCGGTAATCCCTAGTGAGTAGGCTACAAGTGACCCTGCTGCTGATCCCCTCCCTGGTCCTACAGGGATACCCATTTTTTTGGCAGCATCTACAAACTCCCATACTATGAGCATATAGCCTGGAAACTTCATACTGTTGATGATATCTATCTCTACTTGAAGCCTATCTCTGTACTCTTGATGCTTATCTTCTGGTACTATCTTTAATCTACGCTCCAATCCTCTTCTTGACTCCTCTACAAAGAGTACTTTATCGTTAGCCAATGAGTACTCTTCATCTGGCTCAGGTAGTATCAACCCTATCTCTTGGGCTTTCTCTCTAGCAAATTTGAAGTTAGGGGGAGTTGGATTGCCCAGTTTTATCTCCAGATTGCATTTGTCTACTATCTCTTGAGTATGCTCTAGTGCTTCAGGTATATCTGCAAATAGTTTAGCCATCTGTTCGGGTGATTTGACATAAAATTCATGTACAGAGTGTCTTAGACGATTTGGGTCATCATAGAGTTTGTTCATCGCTATACACATAAACGCTTCATGGGCATCTGCATCCTCTTGTATAGTATAGTGAGTGTCGTTAGTAGCTACTAGCTTGATATTTGTCTCTTGAGATAGCCTTATCATCTGCTTGTCTATACGATGCTGATCACCTATGCCGTGACGCATTAGCTCCAGATAGAAGTCATCACCAAATATCTCTTTGTACTCCAAGGCAACTCTTTTTGCCTCATCGTACCCTTTCGCACCAAATTTTAAATTTCTTTCAGATAGATTTAGCTGCCAACTCACCTCACCTTGCAGGCAGGCACTTGAGCATACCAGCCCTTCGCTATGCTCTCTCAATAGTTTTTTGTTTATCCTTGGATAGTAGTAAAAACCATCTATATATGCTTGTGAGCTTAAGTACATTAGATTTTTGTATCCTATATCGTTTTTGGCATATAAACATAGATGAAATCTCTGACGCACACTCTTATCACCTAAATCCTCTTGGTTGTGCAGGTAGCACTCCATGCCAATGATAGGTTTGATGCCCTCTTTTCTCATAGTGTTGTAGAAGTCTATAGTGCCAAACATATTGCCATGGTCTGTCATGGCTACTGAGTCCATACCCAACTCCTTTATCTTTTTGGCTAGAGTCTTTATCTTGTTTGCACCATCAAGTAGGGAGTATTCGGTATGTAGATGTAGGTGAGTAAATTTGGGTATAGACATGAGTGTGACCTTTTGTGTGATATTGGATGTGAAATATAGCAGAGTTTTAGTAAAAAGGAGGTTGGATAGAGATAATTACCATATGGCATCTACAAAATCATATTACCAAACTATTCATATTGATTTTTTTTTATAAAATAGGCAAACTTATTATCCTATTTTATTTATATTGTAGTAAACTAAGCTATCTCAAGACTAAGGATAAGTATGCAAATTTTGATGGGACTAGTCGGTATGTTTGTACTGTTGTCTATAGCGGTGCTTTTCTCCAACAATAGAAAAGCTATTAATCTTCGTACTATTGGGGGTGCACTGCTACTACAAGCTACGATACCTGCTATAGTACTATTGACTCCTTGGGGTGCATCAGCCCTCAAGAGTGTATCCAATGGTGTCCAAGCAGTAATTGATAGTGCCAACTCTGGTATATCATTTCTCTTTGGACCTCTAGTGAGTGATAAGATGTTTCAACTCTTTGAGGGGAATGGATTTGTATTCGCACTCAAAGTTTTGCCTGTGATTATATTTTTTGCCTCTTTGATGTCAGTACTCTATCATCTCAAGATTATGCAAGTAGTCATCAAAGTATTTGGTGGTGGGTTGCAAAAGATGCTAGGTACTAGTCGTACAGAGTCGATGTCGGCGGCTGCCAATATATTTGTAGGGCAGACAGAGGCACCACTTGTGGTCAAGCCATATATCAACACTATGACAAGCTCGGAACTCTTTGCTATCATGGCTGGTGGTTTGGCATCAGTTGCAGGTGCTGTACTTGCAGGGTACGCCTCTATGGGTGTATCTCTTGATTATCTTATAGCTGCGTCTTTTATGGCAGCTCCAGGTGGATTGCTTATGGCAAAAATCTTGGTACCTGAGACAGAGAAGCCAAATGAGTCACTTGAGAAGGAGATAGAAGATGAGCAAGGTGATGAGGAGGAGGCGGCCAATGTGCTTGATGCAGCCGCAATAGGTGCCTCATCAGGATTGCAACTCGCTCTCAATGTAGGTGCTATGCTATTAGCATTTATAGCACTCATCTCTCTACTCAACATGATAATAGGTGGCATAGGTGGTATCTTTGGTTATGAAAATATCACTATGCAGATGCTACTTGGATATCTCTTCTCTCCTATAGCTTATATACTCGGTATACCTTGGAGTGAAGCTGTCAATGCAGGAAGCCTACTTGGTCAAAAGTTGGTCATCAATGAGTTTGTGGCGTATGTAGATTTCGTAGCCAACAAAGAGTCATTCTCAGCACACTCTCAAGCTATCATATCTGTAGCACTATGTGGATTTGCCAACCTCTCATCTATAGCTATACTCCTAGGTGGTCTAGGGGTACTTGCTCCCTCAAGACGCAAAGAGATAGCTAGATTTGGACTTAGAGCAGTATTGGCAGGGACACTCTCAAACTTCATGAGTGCTACACTAGTAGGTATATTTATGTCCATGTCTGGTCAAGCAATCTAAGGAGATGAGATGAGAGATATAAAAGAGATAGCCAAAATGGCTATAGGTTTGATGGATTTGACTACACTAAATGATGATGATACCAATGAGAAGGTCATAGCACTCTCTCATCAAGCTCATACTGCTGTAGGCGATACGGCAGCTTTGTGTATCTACCCTAGGTTTATACCTATTGCCAATAAGACACTTATTGAAGATGGCACAAGAGAGAGTATCTCTATAGCAACTGTGACCAATTTCCCTCATGGAGATAGTGATATAGATATAGCAGTAGCCGAGACAAGAGCCTCTATAGCCTATGGTGCTGATGAGGTAGATGTGGTCTTCCCATATAGAGCATTGATGGCAGGAGATGAGCAGGTAGGCTATGATTTGGTTCGAGCATGTAAAGATGCTTGTGGCGATAAGCTACTCAAAGTCATCATAGAGTCAGGAGAACTAAAAGAGCCAGAACTCATAAGAAGAGCGAGTGAGATCTCCATAGATGCAGGAGCCAACTTCATCAAAACCTCTACAGGCAAAGTGGCTATCAATGCTACGCTTGAAGCAGCAGAGATTATGCTCAATGTGATAAAAGAGAAAAATCCATCTGTAGGCTTCAAAGCCGCAGGTGGTGTCAAAGATGCTCAGAGTGCCAAAGAGTATATAGAGTTGGCTTGGAGCATTATGGGGAGTGATTGGGTAGATGCCCATCACTTTAGATTTGGAGCTTCAAGCTTGCTTGGCAATCTCTTAGCAGAGTTAGGTTATGGCGAAGTATCTACAAAAGAGGGGTATTAGTATGAGAAGAACAGTTATTTTATTGCTAGATTCATTTGGTATAGGTGGTGCAGAGGATGCATGTAAGTTTGGTGATGTGACACCTGAGGGGAGACCATTTAGTGATGATGGAGCCAATACACTTGGCAATATAGCAGCATTTTGTCAGGCAGGTCAAGCCGAAGAGGGCAGAAGCGGAGTGCTAAAAATCCCAAATATGAATAGATTGGGTCTAGGTATTGCAGCTAAAGAGAGCTGTGGTGGGTGCTACCCCAAAGGCTTGGAGGAGATAGTAGAGCCTATAGGTGCATACGGATACGCCTCTGAGGTCTCTACAGGCAAAGATACATCAAGTGGTCACTGGGAGATGATGGGAGCTCCTGTGACATACACTTGGGGCTACTTCAAACAAAAAGAGAATAGCTTCCCACAAGAGTTGCTAGATGAGTTTCTCAAAGAGGCAAAACTAGATGGCTATCTTGGCAACTGCCACTCCTCTGGTACAGAGATACTCAAAAGACTTGGTGAGGAGCATATGGCTACAGGCAAACCGATACTCTACACCTCTGCCGATAGTGTATTTCAGATAGCATGTCATGAGGAGAGTTTCGGGCTTGATAGACTCTATGAGATATGTGAGATAGCACGAAAGATAGTAGATAAGTACAATATAGCTAGAGTGATAGCGAGACCATTTGTGGGGAGCAGTGCTTCTGATTTCCAACGAACAGCCAATCGCCATGACTACTCTGTCACCCCTCCAGCAAAAACAGTACTTGATATGATGAAAGAGAGTGGTGGTGATGTCATAAGTGTAGGCAAGATCAAAGATATCTTTGCAGGGTGTGGTATCACCAAAGCATATAAAGCCAATGGAGTAGCACCACTCTTTGACGCTACGCTAGAGGCATTGAAAGCTACCACAAAAGAGAGTATCATCTTTACAAACTTTGTCAACTTCGATGCCGATTTTGGACATAGACGCAATGTATCAGGCTACGCATCAGCACTAGAGCTATTTGATAGTAGATTGCCTGAGATTATGGAGCTGTTAGAGGATGATGATATGCTCATACTCACAGCAGACCATGGTTGTGACCCTACTTGGTGGGGTACAGACCACACAAGAGAGCATATACCAGTCATAGTATATGGCAAGGGGATACAAGCTACAAATATAGGACACAGATATAGCTTCGCCGATATAGGTCAAACGATAGCATCACATCAAGGCTTAGATACACTTATAGTAGGTAAAAGCTTCTATGATGAGATAAGAAAAAGATAGGAGAGTATCATGACACCACATATTAATGCAAAAGAGGGAGATTTCGCCAAGAGCGTTCTCTTCCCAGGCGATCCACTAAGAGCTAAATTTATAGCTGAGACATTTTTGGATGATGCAGTCGAAGTGACCAATGTAAGAAACATGCTAGGCTTTACAGGGAGCTACAAAGGCAACAGAATATCTGTAATGGGGAGTGGTATGGGTATACCATCATGCTCTATCTATGCCAAAGAGCTTATCACAGAGTATGGCGTAGAGAATATTATCCGTGTAGGTACTTGTGGGGCAGTGAGTCTTGATGTCAAAGTGCTAGATGTGATTATAGGCATGGGAGCGAGTACAGACTCCAATGTCAATCGTACTAGATTTAGTGGTTTTGATTTTGCAGCTATAGCAAACTATGAGCTTTTGCAAAAGGCAGTTGATGCCTCAAAGGAGCATAATATAGATGCAAAGGTGGGCAATATATTCTCAGCAGACCTCTTCTATACCCCTATACCTGAGTTTTTTGATACACTAGAGAAGTTCAATATCTTAGGTGTAGATATGGAGGCTGCTGGATTGTATGGTGTAGCGAGTGAATTTGGAGCAAATGCTCTGACTATACTTACTGTCTCAGACCATATTCGCACAGGTGAAGCTACTACCCCTGAGCAACGACAGAGTGCATTCAAAGAGATGATCTATATAGCACTTGATGCAGCCATAGCCAAATAGGAGTAAGAGGATGAAAAGATATATTTCGACCATAACTATAGCCTCATCTCTGCTCTTTGCCTCTACACTCATAGCAGATGAGACACCTCAAAGCTCACTAGAGCAGACACCCCCACCAAAAGAGCAAAAGAGTATATTTGCACCCAACTTTACATATTGGGATGTGAGTTACAACTACTTAGATTGGAGTAGTGGTACAGAGAGACAATCCACTTTTACTGACTTTTCATATATAGAGTTAGAGGGTGGTGCTGGTTGGGATTGGGGTGAGTTCTACTTCTTTACCGATATAGAGAACCCTACACATGATTGGGATGATGAGCCTACAGATGATAAGCGATTTGTCATCAAACCTATACTTGATGTGCAACTCTATGAGAGCAACTGGTATGTACATGTGCAAGACTACTACTTAGACTCAAATGGTTTCTTTGTCAACAATCTTGTAACAGGTATCGCCTATAAGTTCTCTGGAGAGAATGGGAGCTTTATCCGTCCGTTTTTGGGGACACACTACCAAGAGAGTACATTTTATGATGGATTTAATGGCTACATAGGAGGGTGGACTCTCATATACAACTTTACTCTAGCAGACCAAAAGATGACACTATCCAACTGGCATGAGATAGAGTTCGATAGAGACAAAGAGCACTATGAGGCAGATGATGGCACACCAATAGGTGATGGCAAGAGCTGGGGTATCAATGGTGCTATAGCTCTATGGTGGACACCTATCAAGCAGATTACAGCAGGAGTACAGTATAGATACGCTTACTACAAGCTAGGGTATGCAGGGTATAGCAACGCTATCATATACTCATTCAAATATAACTTCTAGGAGGGTTTATGTACTTACCACAAGAGATAATCAGAAAAAAGAGAGATGGCAAGAGGCTTACAGCAGAGGAGATAGAGTTTTTTGTCAAAGGTATAGCAGACAACTCCATCTCAGAGGGGCAAGTGGGTGCATTTGCTATGGCGGTATATTTCCAAGATATGGATATGGAGGAGCGGGTAGCTCTCGCTATGGCTATGCGTGATTCGGGTACTGTACTAGAGTGGGCTTCACTAGAGCTTGATGGTCCTGTAGTAGATAAGCACTCTACAGGTGGTGTAGGTGATGTAGTCTCTTTGATGCTTGGACCTATGGTGGCTGCATGTGGAGGCTTTGTGCCTATGATATCTGGTAGAGGTCTAGGACATACAGGTGGCACACTAGATAAGTTTGACTCTATCCCTGGATACAATACCACTCCATCAAATGAGCTATTTCGCAAAGTGGTCAAAGAGGTAGGGGTAGCTATCATAGGGCAGACTGGTGATTTGGCTCCTGCTGATAAGCGATTTTATGGTATCCGTGATGTGACTGCTACTGTAGAGTCTATACCACTCATCACAGCTTCTATACTCTCAAAGAAATTGGCAGCTGGATTAGATGCGTTGGTGATGGATGTCAAAGCAGGGAGTGGAGCATTTATGCCTACTTATGAGCTCTCACAAGAGTTGGCTAGGAGCATAGTCGCCGTAGCCAATGGGGCAGGGTGCAAGACTACAGCACTCTTGACCAATATGGATCAAGTCTTAGCCTCTACAGCAGGAAATGCCCTAGAGGTGAGAGAGGCAGTGGAGTATCTAGTAGGAAAATATCGCAACCCAAGACTCCATGAGGTCAATATGGCTCTGTGTGCAGAGATGTTGGTGCTTGGTGGTCTTGCTAGTAGTGATGAGGAGGCTCACTCCAAACTCCAAGAGGCACTAGAGAGTGGAGCAGCTGCTGAGAAGTTTGCACAGATGGTTACAGCACTCGGTGGTCCATCGGACTTCATGACCAACTATGATGAGTATCTCTCCAAAGCAGATATCATCCGTCCTATCTACCCACCAAAGAGTGGCATAGTCACCTCTATGGATACTAGGAAGATAGGTTTGGCAGTAGTGGCTATGGGTGGAGGACGCAGGAAGCCTAGCGATGAGATAGATTATGCTGTGGGCTTTAGTGATTTTGTGGCATTGGGTGATAGTGTGGATGAGACCAAGCCACTAGCTCTAGTACATGTCCGTAGTGAGGCTCAATACCTAGAGGCAAAAGAGGCTCTCCATAGTGCTATAGAGATAAGCGATGAGAGACCACCATCAACCCCAATGGTATTTGAGAAGATTCGATTAGAGGATATATAGTATGTCACCAGCTATCATAGAGTGGATAGGCTATATCTCATCTATAGTCATACTCATATCACTCACAATGTCCTCTATCATCAAGCTTCGATGGATCAACCTCCTAGGGGCTCTTCTCTTCTCTATATATGGTATATTGATAGATGCTATGCCTGTGGCTCTCGTCAACTTCGGTATAGTTCTCATAGATGCCTACTATCTATGGAGACTCTATACTCAAAAAGAGAATTTTGTAGTCGTCAAAGCAGATATAGGCTCTGCACTCTTTGAGTACTTCATAGATGAGAATAGAGCCGAGATAGAGAGGCTAGTAGATATAGAGAAGATAGAAGAGAGTGATATGGCAGTCTATACACTCAGAGACAACAATCTAGCAGGTATCATGATAGGCAGTATGGTAGATGAGCATACACTCAACATCAAGTTGGATTTTGTGGTACCAAACTATAGAGACTTCAAGATAGGTCAATTTATCTTTATTGGCAACAAGCATCTATTTAAAGAGAGGGGTATCACTCGGGTAGTAACTCAAGCAAGAGATACAGAGCATCAGATATATCTACAGAAGATAGGCTTCAAACAACTAGGTGATAGCCTCAATGAGTATGAGAAGATACTATGAGTTATTTTGAGCAACTAGAGAGTCTTTTGGAGAACTCCTACTCACCATTCTCGCACTTTAGTGTAGCCTCTATAGTGGTCACAAGGAGTGGCAAGATATATAGAGGTGTCAATGTAGAGTCAGTAGCCTACCCCACCACTATATGTGCCGAGAGAAACGCTATCTTCTCAGCCGTCACAGATGGTACAAAAGTAGGGGAGGTGAGTGAAGTACACATATTAGCTAGAGATACCAAAGGGGAGCTATTTGGTGCCACACCTTGTGGCTCATGCCGTCAAGTGATAGCCGAACAGTCCCTAAACCAAGCTACCATCTACATCTACCACTCAGCAGAAGATATCACAAGCCACACTATAGCAGAGCTATTGCCTGATGCTTTTGTGAGTTTGGGGTAGGGGTAGCCTGCCGAAAATAATATATTTAGGACTAGAATATAAATAAAGTCTATTTTTTGTAGGTTTGGCACTGCCAAACACCATAGTATAGTCGGTTTGTTTGGTGATACCAAACCTACAAATACTTGGTATTATTTAATATTCACTCCTTAGCATATATTCTATTTCCAATTTTTGGATTGTGTAGAGTGATAGGAATGATATGGGTCTGGTGACAATGATATGCGTAACGAAGTGAAGTGTATCGTTGTAACCTGACCTCGACTGAAACAAAGTAGTGCTACAGCTTATACTATAATCAAAATAAAAGGAGTCATCAAATGGAAGCAATCTATCATGCCAATATCAATGAATTATCACTAGATTTTATAAAGATGCTTCAAAAACAATTTGCTAATGCAACTATAGATATTGTAATTCGTCAAAATGATGAAACTGATTATCTCAATAGCTCAAATACCAATCGTAAATATTTAGAAGAGGCTATTTTGGAGGTTGAAAATTCTAAGTTGATAGACAAAAGTATAGATGAACTAGGGCTATGATTATCTCCTTTGTAGATAGAAGTTGGGAAGATTATAATCAATGGCTTATTGATGATAAGAAAATATTTAAAAAATCCAACGACTTAATCTACTCGTACAATATCAAGTAATTTTTTCTTTTTTTACACAATCATCTCCTCAAAAAAATAGCAGGACACTTTATCCTTTTAGTCCTTATTTTAACAAATAGGGGAACACTTTGTTCCATATATTGCGATATTCCTCACTAAAAGGACATAAGCAATTTTTATAATTTTTGCATATTTAATAAAAAATGTTATAAAATATCTCAAATCGTCATATTTTTTTAATTAGAGTCACATTTATTATGTC
>FPHC01000005.1_pt1 | contig 24364 bp, 28 predicted proteins | sample 1057211 | NCBI WGS metagenome assembly FPHC01 (sample SAMEA4473313, study PRJEB15554) | hydrothermal vent metagenome | biome: marine basaltic hydrothermal vent biome; feature: marine hydrothermal vent; material: water | place: Pacific Ocean | collected 2011-06-14/2011-07-23 | depth 1199 m
TATATCACCTAAATATTCTTATGCAGCCATCTCACCTAAACCAAACTCTACTTTAAATTCAGTTGCTTTTACTTCAGGTATCACTCTATTTTTTTCTTTATGCAATTCTACAATACCATACCTTTCCAGTGTCTTTAGAGTGCGAGACAAGTTAGACTTTTTCCTGCCAGTCATCTCTTCAAGTTCTGCAAGAGAAGCAGGCTTCTTTTCTAAAATTGTTCTTAGTAGCTGTCTGTTCTCATTACTGAGTATTTGAGCCATAGACTTGAGGGACTCGAACCATATCTTAGGTTCATTTTTCTTTGGCTTGTATTCACCTCTTGCGATAGCAATAGTCCTTTGCTTGTACGCCTCTTTAGACATAATACCTACATATATTGTTTTAGCTCTCATATTCACTCCTAATTATGTTCCATATACTGTTCAACGCTGTTCCAAAAATCTTCTATCAGCTGCACTGCAGACTCAAATTCATAAGGGAAGGTCTCAACTCTCTTGTGCAGATGATCCCATGTCTCTTTCTTTGCACCATATTTGCCTTTTCTTGGCTTAAAACTGTGTGCATTGTCATAGCCTATCACTCTATGGTTACTTTTGTCATGCAGTGTCAAAGAGTATCTGATACCGTGGGGTATCTCTTTGCTAACTTCTACCCTCTTAGCTTCAAACTTGACCCAGTATTGATTATCCATAGGAAATACCTCACCATCAAGCATTAGTAAGTTTTCAAGATCATTCACTAGAGTCCTTTTAGTTATCAGTAGATGATAACATATTTTATAGACTTTGTCAACGATTCAAAGATCGCTATATTTTTTGTTCTAAAATTGAGTACATCTAACCCTCCAATGAAATGGGGTGGCTAGATATTGTCTATCAAAAATGGAACTGTGAAGTACTCACTTCTAAGATACTAAGATGGAGTTTTTACAAACAATATTAAACAAAAATAGAAGATAAAATGTACTCAGAAGAGTTATAACAAACGACAAGAGATCATTTTGAAAATATTATGAAAGATGCTCTTATTAAAATCTTTGAAGTTTTCATAATAATTGAGTAGATGGTGCGGATGAGAGGACTCGAACCTCCACGCCGTGAAGCACTAGATCCTAAGTCTAGCGTGTATACCAATTTCACCACATCCGCATAACAGTAGTAAGTAAATTCAAGTAGAAGTTTACCAAAATAAACTTTAACTAAAATTAGGTGGTACACCCGTCAGGATTCGAACCTGAGACCGCCCGCTTAGAAGGCGGGTGCTCTATCCAGCTGAGCTACGAGTGCATCAAATATTTGATAAATTTTAAGTCTATATCAAGACTTTTGAGCTTTTGAGTCTCATCTATGATGGTACGCCAGAGAGGACTCGAACCCCTAACCCTCAGATCCGAAGTCTGATGCTCTATCCAGTTGAGCCACTAGCGCTCATACTGCTGTTAATGGGGTGGACGACGGGGCTCGAACCCGCGACAACCTGTGCCACAAACAGGTGCTCTACCAACTGAACTACATCCACCATAAAAATAAAATAACAGTATATTTATTAAAATTCCAATTTTTGTTAATGGTCGGAGTGAAAGGACTCGAACCTTCGACCCCCTGGTCCCAAACCAGGTGCGCTACCAGACTGCGCTACACTCCGTTAAATTGGAGTGCGATTATACATAAAAAAATTTTATTTGTCAAGGGTTTATTGAAAAAAGTAGAAAATATTTTTATTTATCAGATTTTTACCACTATAAACGGATGGAGTGATTAGATTAAACATTGTCTGCTACAATATATCTATGATGAATAGTTTTGATGAACCATACAAGAGTATAAACTGTCCACAATGTGGAGCACCACTACCGCTATATTTTGCCCATACCAAATTGACACAGTGCCAATCATGTGGTTCATCTATATTTTTAGAGGATGAAGAGGCTAGGTCGGCTGGGTTCTCATCGGTATTAGCTCCAGAGCCATCGCTCATAAAACTCCATCAACCTTTTTCCATATCATCCAAAAGCTATATGCCACTAGGGATGATTCGCTACTCATACGGTAGAGGATTTTGGGAAGAGTGGTGGATAAAAGATAGTGACAATGAAGAGTATTGGCTTAGTGTGGATGAGGGTGACATGGTACTCGAGCAACAAAGAGACAACTTAGACGACCCAAAAATATTTAAGAGTGCATATATAGGTCATGTTGTTGGTGCTGGGTGGATGGTCACTGAGATAGGCGTAGGTAGATGTGAGGGGTTCTCTGGTTCTCTACCTAGAGGTATCATAGAGGGTCAAGAGCATAAGTATATACATCTATCTGGTAGTGGAGTGCTGCTAAAAACATTGGAGTTGGATACCGCTGGCATGCGTACATATGTAGGTAGATGGATCGATCCATTCGATATCAAGGTAGGGTTATGAGTAGTGGCGAAACATCTCTCTACTCTATACAGTGTACCAACTGTGGTGCACCGCTACAGATCTACGGTGGTGGCAGAGTCACAACCATTACTTGCCAATACTGCAACTCAGTATTGGATCTGGCAAATCACTACAAAGTCTTAGCACAATTCAATAGCAAGCATCGTCCTCTAGTGCCTTTTACATTAGGTATGACAGGTAAAGTAAAAGGCGTAGAGTGGACTATCATAGGGTGGGTAGCATACAAAACGGTTGACTCTCCTATAGAGAGGTGGAGTGAATTTTTCCTATACTCACCACTCTATGGATATGGATGGCTCATATATGAAGAGGGTGAAGTCTCATTTGGCAGAAGGGTTCGTGATTTTGCACTCAGAGGATGGCAAGATAGAGGTGGCTCAAAGAGTATATTTTATAAAAAAGGTCACTATCTGCTAGCAGAGGAGCCATATAGTGTAGAGGTAGATTTTGTACAGGGTGAGCTAAGCTATATAGCTAAGGCAGATGACAAGATAGAGTGCTGGGACTATAGTGGCATCAAAGGAAAGACAATATCTATAGAGAAGAGCAAAAATGAGATAGAGGTCTACCTCAATGAGAGGCTAGAGACAAAAGATGTATATGATAGTTTTGGTGTCAAAGAGGAGGTTTTAGAGGAGATCAAGAAGGAGAAAGAGAAAGAGGCTAAAGAGAAAGAGGCTAAAGAGAAGGAGAATACAGCAGATAAGCTCTTTGATGAAGAAGATATAGATGATACCAAAAAACCTATCTCTACATTTGCTAAGGGGATATCTCTATTGGCAGCTATCTTAATCTCAACTATTATATATTCACTTTTCTCAGAAAAAATACTCGTCAAAGAGTCTACTAGTAGACCCTTTGAACAGATGTTTACAGTAGACTCATCCGCCTTTATATCGCAGATAGATATAAAGGCTCCATCTCCACAACTCTTGGACAATTTACGATTCAAGATATTCAAATCTAACAAGTTGGTATTTTCTATAGATAAAAATGGATCATACACCAATAAAACAGCAAAAACCTCTACTTGGAAGAGTGGATGGGATGATGCTCTCACTATCTATACCAAGCTTGACGAGGGACTCTATAGGGCTTCACTACAGTTTGTCTACCCAAGTGAACATAACCCAAAAATCTCTGTAACTATCAAAGAGAGGGTGGTGCGACTCAAATATATTGTGCCTCTATTGATCATAATGATAATTATTTTGCTACCAACTATCAAGGAAAAATTCATATCCAGAAAACAGGCAAAATTTGTCTGGTGGAGTTTGGCAGGATTGGTAGCTATGGCACTTTTTGGCGCAGGAGCCATAATCTTTATAATTATTGCATACTCTGTAATTCAACAGATGTCGAGCGACAAAGCAAATACGAGTAGTATGTCATGGGGTGATGATACGAGTAGTATGTCATGGGGTGATGATATGATGGGGGACGACTAGATGAGTAAAATAATATTGGCACTCTTTTCTCTCTTGACTATATTTAGTCTATTTGCTACATATAAAGGCATAGGGTTAAATCAGATAGAGCCATACTCCTCTATCTACAAAAAAAATGTCAGGTCAAGGCACATAGGTACATGGCTAGGTAGTAGCGGTGGAGGATTTAGCTCGGGCAAATAGCTCTTGTATAGATTATAAATTTAAAAGGAAGAAAAATGCAAACTACACTTTTGGGAGATATGACAGCGACACTCATTTACGCTGTATTGGGGACGGTTATATTTATAGCGGTTATATTTTTGATAGAGACTATCACAAAATTCTCTATCAAGAAGCAAGTTGTAGAGGATGGCAATATAGCAGTTGCTATAGTGTTGGCATCTGTAGTAGCCTCATTAGGTATGATAATCTCTTCGGCGATACATTAACCAATGGTATCCACCAAACCCAAAGAGATAGCACTACTCTTTGGTACTTTTGTCATAGCTATATGTGGACTGGTATATGAGCTACTAGAGGGTACTATATCTTCATATCTATTGGGTGATTCGATATATCACTTCTCTCTAGTGATAGGTCTCTTTATGAGTTCTATGGGGATTGGGGCATGGCTATCTCGCTTTATAGATGAGAGGCTAGAGAGGGCATTTGTATTGCTACAGATGAGCATAGCTCTAGTTGGTGGCTTTTCTGCTTTTGTCCTCTTCTATGCTTTTGCATACATACACAACTATCAAGCTTTTCTATATCTAATCACGATACTATTGGGTGCAATGCTGGGCATAGAGATACCACTTATTATTCGCATACTCAAAGAGAGCTTTTCACTCAAAAGCAATATATCTAATGTGTTTACACTGGACTACATAGGGGCGTTGTTTGCTGCACTTCTCTTCCCTCTTGTGCTTGTGCCACAATTAGGACTGATGCAGACAAGCTTCCTCTTTGGTCTACTCAATCTATTTGTAGGTTTTATGGCTTGGAGTATATTTAGAGCTATATTGGGCTATAGGTATCTCATAGTCATGGTGTTTATAGCTACTATATTGGTGGCAGGATTGCTTAAGTCCGATAAACTTATAGGTACCATAGAGAATAAGCTCTATCAACACGATATCATATATAGTGAGCAGACCCCCTATCAGAAGCTCATCGTCACCGCATCCAGAGGTAGAGTGCAGTTCTATATCAATGGAGCTATACAGTTTGATAGTATAGATGAGTATCGTTATCATGAGTCGTTGGTTCACCCTGTTATGAGTAGTTCAATATCACATGAAAATATACTCATCATAGGTGGCGGTGATGGCATGGCACTAAGAGAGGTACTCAAATATAGCGATGTAGGCAGAGTGACACTAGTGGACTTGGATCCATCTATCACTAGATTGTTTAGTCGGCATGAGCTGCTCTCAAAGCTAAATCACCACTCATTTGATAGTGATAAGGTACAAGTCATCAATCAAGATGCTTGGAAATTTATAGAGGATAATCAAGAGCTATACGATGTCATCATCATTGACCTTCCCGACCCCAACAATCTATCTATAGGCAGACTCTACTCTGAGACATTCTATAGATTGATAAGTGACCATCTCTCAAAAGCAGGAGCTATGGTGACACAATCCACATCTCCACTATTTTCACACAAAGCCTTTTGGTGTATAGAGGAGACTATATCTAACGCATCACTGATTACCACTCCATACCATACATATATACCTAGTTTTGGTGAGTGGGGATTTGTACTGGCAACACATCAAAAGATGGGCATAGGAGAGATAGATAGCTCTCTAAATCTTAGATATTTGGATGATAGAGTAGTCAAACAGATGCAACTCTTCCCAAAAGATATAGCTAAAGTTGAGGTAGAGAGCAATCGCCTAAGTACACATAAGCTTATCTACTACTATGATAAAGGCTGGGATGAGTGGTATGACAACTGATACACCATACTTCGAGATGAGCAGAGATAAGTTGCAAAAAAACTTAGATATACTACTATATATAGAGAGGAGAGCGGGAGCAAAGATACTTCACACCGTCAAGAGTTTCAATCAACCAGAGGCACTTCGTATCATCACTCAATCCATAAGTGGTGCAAGCATAGGCAATCTAAATGAACTTCCATCCTCTATCTCCGATATATATATACATAGCTATGCACCATACTTTCACAAGAGGGACATAGCAGATATAGCAAAAGCAAGCAACTCAATGAGCTTAAACTCACTATATCAATGGGATCTCTACTCTGAGGAGATAGGTAGAGATACATCTCTTGGTCTGCGTATCAATCCAAAACTCACTATCAAGCAGCCTAGATACTGCAATCCAAACAGATCAGCTTGGCTAGGAGTAGATGAGGAGCTGTTTTTGTCCGACATGGCTCATAGCCCTGAAAGATATGAGGGTTTGAAGGGATTGCATTTTCATGTATTGTGCTCTCAAGAGCTGGGAGGGCTAAAGTATCTACTAGCACATATAGATAAAAACTTCTCTGCCATCATGCCCCATATAGAGTGGATAAACTTGGGAGGTGGACACAACTTTACAGGCGAAAGATACGATATAGATGGGTTGATCGCTCTGTTGAATAACTTTACTAAAAAGCATCAAGATATTCAACTCATATTTGAACCAGGCGAGAGCGTAGTCAAAGAGAGTGGAGTATTTGTCACAACTGTAGTAGATATCATAGATAACTCTATAGCTATTTTGGATACATCTATAGAGGCACATATGTTAGATATCGCTATCACCAAAATCTCTCCAGAGGTAGTAGGGGCATCCAAAGATAGTGGAGAGTATCGATATCAGCTTACAGGGATGAGCTGTATAGCAGGAGATATCATAGGTGACTACTATTTTGACAAACCACTAAAGATAGGCGATAGAGTTATCTTTGCAGACATGATGGGCTACAGCATGGTCAAACAGACAGAGTTCAACGGCATAGAGAAGGCGGAGTTTAGGCTCGTTAGAGCTTTTTGATTTTGGCTATCTCATCACGGAGTCTTGCTGCCTCTTCAAAATCTAGCTTTTTAGCAGCATTTAGCATCTTTGCTTTTAACTCTTTGACCAACTTCTGCCTCTCTGCTTTTGGCATCTTGTCAAGTTTGCTCTTTTTGTTATATAGCTCCCCAGCATCCTCCACTTTTAAGTTGGCATCTAACTCTCTTATAGTAGTTTTTGGTGTTATGCCATGTTTTTTATTGTATGCTATCTGCTTCTCTCTCCTCTCTGAGGTGATATCTATAGTTTTCTGCATAGATTTTGTGATATTTTTAGCATACATTAGGACTTGCCCATTGGCATTTCTAGCTGCCCTACCCGCTGTCTGTATGAGAGAGGTTTCGCTACGCAAAAACCCCTCTTTGTCTGCATCTAGTATAGCTACCAAGCTCACTTCAGGCAAATCTAACCCCTCTCTGAGTAGATTGATACCTATAAGGATATCAAATTCACCTAGCCTCAGACTTCTTATTACTTGATTTCTCTCTATAGCATCTAAGTCAGAGTGCATATATTTGGCTCTAAGTCCTAAGTCATTGTAGTAAGTAGTAAGCTCTTCTGCCATCTTTTTGGTAAGGACAGTTATGAGAACTCTCTCGCCTCTAGCTATCACCACTTTCATCCTATCGTATAGATTTTCGACTTGATAGCTACTATCTATCACCTCTATCTTGGAGTCTAGCAGCCCTGTGGGGCGGACTACCTGCTGGGCTACTACTGAGGAGAGTTCTATCTCTAGTGGAGCAGGTGTAGCAGAGACGAAGAGAAAATGAGGTGCCTTCTCTATATACTCATCAAACATCAATGGACGGTTGTCTAATGCAGATGGTAGCCTAAAGCCATGGTCCACTAGCACCTCTTTGCGACTCCTATCTCCAGCATACATCCCACGAAACTGCGGTAATGAGACATGCGACTCATCGACTATCACTAGATAATCATCATGCATAGCTGAGAAGTAGTCTTGCATTGAGTAGGGAGTCTCTCCTGCTTTTTTGCCCGTAAGGTGTCTTGAGTAGTTTTCGATACCTTTGCACATGCCAGTAGCCTCTAGCATCTCTAAGTCAAACTCTGTCCTCTGCTTGATACGGTTGTACTCTATCATGCGATCTTCTCTTTGATAGTAAGCGAGTCTCTCTCCTAGCTCCTCCTCTATGCTCTTGATTGCTATAGCCAGCTTCTCTTTACTTACTATGAATTGGTTGGCTGCATAGATGGTGATCTCTTTTTTGTCACTCCCCTTTTCGCCTGTGAGAGAGTCAAATGGGTATATAGACTCTATCTCATCTCCAAAAAACTCTACCCTGATAGCCTCCTCTTCGCTATAGGCTGGATAGATATCTATCACATCACCATTGACACGAAAATCCCCTCTATCGAAGTAGTCATCATTTCTCTTGTATCCCATATCTACTAGCCTAAGGAGTAGATCTTTTTGATTGTAGTTGCCACCTACTACAAGTTTCTGCACAACAGAGCGATAATCTTCAGGAGAACCCAATCCATAGTTGGCAGATACAGAGGCTATCACTATGACATCATCATGGCTTAGTAGAGATGCAGTAGTAGAGAGCCTTAGCCTCTCAAGCTCTTGATTGATAGAGCTATCTTTCTCTATAAAGAGATCTTGTCTAGGGAGATAAGCTTCAGGCTGATAGTAGTCATAGTAGGAGATGAAGTACTCTACATGATTATCTGGAAAAAAACTCTTAAACTCACTATATAGTTGTGCTGCTAGGGTTTTGTTGTGAGTCATTATGAGCGTAGGCTTGGCTGTCTTTTCGATGATTTTTGCCATAGTATAGGTCTTGCCACTACCAGTAACACCAAGTAGTGTCTGATATTTGTTTCCATCTAGTATGGAGCGACTTAACTGCTCTATAGCTTCTGGCTGGTCACCTGCTGGCTGGTATGGACTAGATACTTTAAATGTAGGCATATTTTGGAGCTCCATTATATCTTCTGAGTTTTTGCAAGAGGTCTATCTCTTGCAAAAGATTAGCAAATAAAGCTTAACTTTTAGCGATTGTACCTCTCTATTAATTATATATTATTTATCTTTAGCTATTATAGTGAGAAAGTTTTTATAAAGGGAGTTTGGATGACAGCACTACAGAGATTACAAGAGAAGATAGAGCAACTAAAAAACAATTATCATGGAATGCAACATGAGATATACGAGCTAAAGCAACAGTTAGAGGCACTGCACAATAGCCAAGGTGAAAAGCAAGGTGCTATAGATCAGCTTCGTGCAGAGTTGGATGAGAAAGATAGAGAGATAGAGGGTATCATCTCTAAAGTAGAAGATCTATTGGCATAAAGGATTAGGATGAAGAAGATAGCATTTACTATAGCAGGCACACGATATGAGGTGAAGCTGGAGGATGATTTCGCTGATGCGGTGACAAAAGATCTCAAAGAGGCAGGAGTATCCATGGAGCGAGACAATACACCAGCTGCACTAGTCAAAGCATATCTACGCCTTGCAAAACTAAACAACAGTTATGAGGATGAGATAGAGTTACTTATCGAAACATTGGATAGTTTATAGATTGTTTGATGTGATTTTATAAAAATTAAAGAAATAAAATGATATAATTTTATCATAGACTGACTATTGAGTCGGATCTTAAATTTACTTAAGGAGTTTATCATGACAAACATGAGACGCGGATTTACTATGATCGAATTGATCTTTGTTATCGTTATTATCGGTATTTTGGCAGCGGTTGCTATCCCTAAATTGGCAGCTACTAGAGATGATGCAAAAATCTCAACAGAACTTAACAACTTGGCTACTTGTATCAATGATTCAGGTTCAGCATATACAGGTACAGGTAACCTACAAACTGGTGTAGATGCAGCAGCATGTCAATCTTTGAAATGTTTTGTAGCTAGCAACTCAAGCAACAACTTGAACATTGCAAACAGCAGCAACACAACAGGTAAGTATGCTTACTGTGTTCAAGCTCAAAAAAGTGCTCAAGCACAAAAAATGGTTAGAACACACACATTTGCTGGTCAAGGTGTAGAGTACTAATTCAACTAGTTGATTTAGTGATTTAACACTGCAGCAATCCCCTATCGCTTGATGGGGGATCTATTTATTCTATCTTCAAATATATGCCACCTAAAAATTTATCCATCGTAAATATTCAATTTTCTTTTATAGTATTTTCAAGATTAGAGAGATCTCTACATAGCATCAAGTGAATATATCCAAGATAGTTTTTTGAGTAATTGTACACTCATTTTACCCATTGTATTGACAAAAAAATCATAAAAGACTATAATCTTAAATTATCTATTAGAGACTACAAAGGAAAAGAGTAATGAGAGATCAGACGCTAGCTATACATGCAGGATATGACAAAGATGCACAAGGTACTATGGCTGTACCTATATATCAAACAACAGCATATGAGTTTAGAGATGCCGATCATGCAGCAGATCTCTTTGCGCTCAAAGAGTTGGGCAATATATATACAAGGTTGATGAACCCTACTACAGATGTATTTGAGAAGAGATTTGCAGCACTTGAGAATGGAGTAGCAGCGGTTGGGACAGCAAGTGGTATGGCGGCTATATTTTATGCTATAGCCAATGTGGCAGAAACAGGAGACAACATCATAGTAGCCAAACAAGTCTATGGTGGCACTACTACACTAACTGGTCACACTATCAAGAGATTTGGGATAGAGGCTCGCTATTTTGATGTCAACAATCCTAGCGAGATAGAGGAGCTTATAGACGATAGGAGTAAGCTTATTTTGTTTGAGAGCATCACCAATCCTAGCATAGATGTGGCAGATTTTGATGCTATAGTAGCTATAGCCAACAGGTACAATATACTTACTTGTGTAGACAATACGGTAGCTACTCCTATATTGTGCAAGCCTATAACTTTGGGGTGTGATATCGTGGTACACTCCGCTAGCAAATACACTACAGGTCAAGGTCTTGCTATTGGTGGTATCATTGTCGAGAGAGGTGAATTGGTAGAGAAGATTAGGGGCAACAGTAGGTATGCTCACTTCAATGAACCAGATGAGAGCTACCATGGACTTATCTACTCTGATTTACCTCTTCCTCTCTTTACTCTCAGAGTGAGACTTGCTCTACTTCGTGACCTTGGTGCTGCTCCTAGTCCATTCAACTCATGGTTATATATACAAGGATTAGAGACACTATCTCTACGAATGAGACAGCACTCGTCATCTGCACTCAAGATAGCAAAGTTTTTGGAGTCACACCCTAGAGTCAAAAGGGTAAACTACCCAGGCTTAGAGAGCAACAAAAATCATAACTTAGCCCTCAAATATTTTAGCGGTGGATATAGTGGGCTTCTTAGCTTTGAGGTAGATAGCCTAGATAGTGCAAAAACTATAGCCAACTCTACAGAGATATTTAAACTAGTGGTAAATATAGGAGATAGCAAATCTATCATCACCCATCCAGCAAGCACTACTCATCAGCAGTTATCCGCACAAGAGCTAGTAGATGCAGGTGTACCAGCAGGCTTGATACGCCTAAGTGTAGGACTAGAGGATACAGATGATCTCATAGATGACTTGGCAAAAGCACTCGATATATAGATATGGCAGGATCTCATCCTGCCACTGACTCCATATACAGATCCAACCATATAGCTCTCCCAAAACTTATCATAAGTATAATAACTCTGCTCATATATTAATCAATAACCATAATAAGCATATATAAACATCAACTTTATGATTAAAATATAGTCACAGAGTGCCTCTTTATCTTGATTAAAATCAATTTTTTAACTAAAATTCCAACTATAATGGTTGTGATTTCAAAGATAAAATAAGGAGAGAGACATGACATTTTCAAACTCAGCAGAGTTGCTATCTTTTCACTGGGTTGCATACTCCATCTACGCGACATTGATTATATCTGTGGTTGCGTGGTTTGGGTACAACCTGACACGAAAAGAGAAGGTCAAATCAATAGTACGGATACCGTTTTATACCTATATAGGTTTTCTAGTAGCTATGGGTGTAGGACACCATATATTTACCTACAATACTATACCGTGGGTATCACAAGATATAACGCGTGATACGATTACACCTGATGCTACATACAAATTCGAAGTAGAGAAACACAAATGGATAGATATGCCAAAAAAGGTAACTGTGCAGTGTGGCGAGACTATAGAGTTTGATGTACGAAGTCGTGATTTGGTGTATGGTTTTGGACTCTTTAGACAAGATGGCTCAATGGTTATGCAGATGCAGGTAAATCCTGGTACTGATGTCAATGGTATACTTGACTCAAATGATATATTGTGGACATTTAACCATAACGGTATCTTTGATGTGATGAGTACAGAATATTCTGGTCCAAAAGCTTATGATGAAGATGGACACTCTGTAATGCTAGTCAAAAATTGGCTAGAGGTAGTAGGCTGTAAAGAAGATGGAGGTAAAAAATGAGTTTGAAAGAGAATTTGATAAATGGTACAAATTTTGATCATAAGAGTCTCAATGCACTCCAAAAAGTGACACTTAGGGCTGTCGTTATGAGCTTTTTGTTTTATGGACTTGTTGCTTTAGAGGGTATGATAATGCGTATGGTTCAAGTGGGACCTTCAGCACCTATTCCTAAGATGTTTTTCCATCCTGAACACTACTTTTCTATAATGACTGTGCATCCAATAGTAGGTATCTTTGGCTCGACATATCAGTTGGTCTTTGCTGCTTTTAGCTTTTTGGTTCCATTTTTGACAAAAAAACCACTCTATAGTGTAAAGCTTGCCAATTGGACATGGGGGCTTATTACAGGTGGTACAGCATTGGCTTGGATTGCTGCTTTTGTTTGGCAATATGCACCACTCTATACGCTATATTGGCCACTTCCTGCCGATACGCAACAATTCTCTGCCATTGGGGGGATTGTCTTTATTATTGGTGTAGCACTTATTATGCTAGGGACATTTGGGTTTATCTATAATATCTATGCGACTATCTTTGCCCGTGTTGGGATACATGAAAACAAGACAACAAAAGAGCTTCTTATCTCTGGATTTGGTATCGATGGTATGCTGAACCTTTGGCATAAGCTTACAGGCAAGCCACCATACTCAAAAGAGCCTGCACTAGCACTGCCTGTGGTTGCCATCTTCCGTGGTACAGTAGATACATTCCTTGACGCTGTTGTCATTCTATCTGCTGGTGTTTTGGTGCTTGTATATCTAATATTTGATGCAAGCGGTAGCCCTCTGAATGTAGCATCTATAGATGCACTACTCTACAAAAACTACTTCTGGTGGGGTCTTGACCTTGTGGCTGATGGGCTTGTACTTATATATGTAGCGGGTAGCTGGTATCTTTTGGCTACTTTGATTACTGGTCAGAAACTATTTATGGAAAATGTAGCAAGAGCTGCATTGATGCTAGAGCTTTTGGTATCTTGGATGGTATGGTCTCATCACCTATTGGCAGACCAAGGACAGCCAGAGATGATGAAGCTAATCTCAGGTGAGATGGTGACAGCATTTGAGTTGCTTACTCAAGGATTGGCACTATTTATCACTCTAGTTACTCTTTGGAAAGCAAGACCACTCAAAATGACTATGGAACTCAAGTATCTTTTGGGTGGATTGGTCGGATTTGGATTGGCAGTTCCTGCTGCAATCATACAGGCAGATATGGGAATGAATAGAGTTCTACACAATACTCAATGGATTATTGGAGCACATGTGCATATCGCCCTTATAGTTGGTCTATATATGACTCTATATAGTGCCGTATATGTACTATGGCCTATAGTTACCAACAATACCAAATTGTACTCTAGTAAATTATCAAATATTCACTTTTGGCTACATCTAATTGGTGGTATCGGCATGGGTGCATTTATGGGTATGGCAGGATTGGACGGAATGTTGAGACGACATCTGTATGTAGATGGTGAGTTCAATACATTTATGATATTGGCTGCCATATCTGGCTCTATGCTACTCTTGGCATGGGTACTATTTTTGGCAAACATCATACTATCTGTTGGTATCAAAGGAGTTGTAGGGATATTCCTACCATCTCAAGACAAAACAGCATCTTACGGCATAGAGCCTGAGACAGTAACTCAAAAACACAAAAGCTAACTGCGTTCGTGGTGCGATAGTGATCGTGCCACACAATAATATCTCAAAACAAAGGAACATTTTGATACATTTAAAACGAGTAGCATTAGAGATTAAGACCATTGGTTTGTATGATTTGGTTTTGCAAGATGTGCAAAAAATTGCAGGTAAAAACCAGTTGAACGAAGACGAAATCCTAGAGATCATGGATAAAAATCCACAAATACTAGAGGAGTACAAACAGATAAATATAGAGTACAATCTAAGCAATATCCATCTTAGAGATATAGAGCTAGAAAATTTAGACGACAACTGCAAAGAGAAAGCAGAGCTCATCAACAATAACTTGTCTTATCTTAGGGATATAGAGAAGTATACATTAGACTTTGAGCAGAGTTCTACACTTGTTATCATCTTCTCTGTAGAGTTTTTTGTACTATTTTCTGTACAGTATTTCATAGTGCTGCTAGACCTTAAAGAGTGGCAGATACTCATATATAGCATATTTGCTAGCAGCATAGCCATAGCTTGGTGGTATGCTAAAAAGGAGCAAAAAAAGTATGCCGAAAATAGTCTGATTTTTGAACAGAAATATAAAGAGACTCTAGGGATGCTAGATGAGCTAGAGCGAAACAAGTGCATATCCAAATCGGATCTCATCATAACAGAGTGTGAAGAGCATGTCTAAACCTATAGAGATAAGATATAGATGGGATAGAGAGAATTTAGAGAGAGTATTTGACTCATCATATAGGTATCAATTTGAAAATTCTCGCAAACGCTATGTAGGGTGGTTTTTTATAGCTCTTATGCAGTTTGGTGTCGTTTTTGCCCTAAAGGACAACTCTTTTGGGGTGCTACTCTTTTCTACCATAATACTACTCTACTGGTACTACGGCAAGAGGATTATAGCCAAGAGAAGAGCCATTAGAGCTTTTGAGAGTTCAGAGTTCAAAAATAGGCTTATAGTGATGAGCGTAGATGATAAATATATCCATATAGAGCCAAAAACCAAACTCAAATGGAGTGAGATAGATGAAGTACGCTCTATAGATGATGATATAATGTTATACAAGCACCCAAATTTCCACTACATACCACTATCGGGCTTTGATTCACTAGAAGATATAAGTAGATTCAAATCTCTAGCTAGAGAGAGAGGAAAGTTAAGATAATGGAGTATCTATATATAGGACTCATCATACTATTTGTTATAGGATTGTTAGTAGTAGGATTTGTGATGGATGAAGATGATTTAAGATAAATCTCTACCACTCTTAAAGTTTAATCAAAAAATAATCTTTTTTCGATATAATCCGCCTCAGTTTTATCGCTCCACTACTATATCGCACTATGTGATATTGGGTAATTTAGGAAATTTTGATAAGGAAGGGGGTGCTTTGATATGCCAGGAATTGTTTTGACACCAAGAGACTCGTTTGATGATGCTTATAGAAAGTTCAAAAGACAGTGTGACAGAAACTTGATCGTGACAGAAGCTAGAGCTAGACAATACTATGAGACAGCTACTGAAAAGAGAAAGAAAGAGAAGATCGCTACGCGTAAAAAGATCCTCAAAAAACTCTTTATGATCCGCAGATATGAGTCAAGACTGTAAGTTTTGATATATCTTTGTCGTAGGGTCATCCTACGGCAAACCACCACAATCACCACAACTACCAAAATCTTCATAGAGATAAACTCTATCTCAATCATATTTTGCTAAAATTAATAATAGACTTCTTTGGCAAATTTAATATAGATCAATATAGTATACTCTTTGAGTTTGCGAAAGAACCGATAGATTATAATATTTTAGATTAAAGGTTATTTATGACATTCACAGCTCCTCTACAATCAAAAGCAACTAAAATCATGCTACTTGGCTCAGGTGAACTAGGCAAAGAGGTAGCCATAGAGGCACAACGACTAGGCATAGAGGTAGTAGCAGTAGACAGATATCCCAATGCACCTGCACACCTAGTGGCAAACAAAGCTTGTGTAGTAGATATGCAAGATAGAGAGGCACTACTAGCACTTATTCGCGAAGAGAATCCCACATATATACTGCCTGAAGTGGAGGCACTTAGCATAGAGGCACTATTTGATGCTGAAGCTGAAGGCTTTCATGTCATACCCAATGCTGAAGCGGTCAACAAAACTATGAATCGTAAAAATATTAGAGTGTTTGCCTCTGAAGAGTTGGGAGTCAAGACAAGCAGGTATGAGTTTGTCACTACGCTAGATGATCTTAGAGATGCAGCTGACAAGATAGGGTTTCCTTGTGTCATAAAACCTGTAATGAGTAGCTCTGGACATGGACAGAGTATAGCTAAGAGTCCAGATGACATAGAGGCCTCTTGGGAGATAGCCAAAGAGGCTAGAGGTGATGCTAGCGAACTAATAGTAGAGGAGTTTGTGCCATTCGACTATGAGATTACACTTTTGACTGTACGAAATGAGAGAGGTACTACATTTTGTGAGCCTATAGGTCATGTCCAAAAAGATGGTGACTACATACTATCATGGCAACCTATGGCTATGAGTAGTCAAGCTCTCAAAAAGGCACAAGATATATCCAAAGCCGTCACAGATGGTCTAGGTGGCAGAGGTATCTTTGGTGTAGAGTTTTTCGTCAAAGGCGATGAGGTCTACTTCTCAGAGCTTAGCCCTAGACCACACGATACAGGTATGGTGACACTGATTACTCAGAGTCAGAGTGAGTTTGCACTACATGTGAGGGCAGTCCTTGGGCTACCTTTGGGGCATACATTTTATGGTTCAGGAGCTAGTGGAGCATACAAAGCAAAAAATGAGAGTAGCAACCCTACAATAGATGTACCAGATAGTGCATTTACTGATGATAGCTTCGTGAGAGTATTTGGCAAGCCAGAGTCACATGTGGGTCGCCGTATGGCAGTATCGCTTGTATTGGATGAGGTAGAAGAGGCAAAGAGAAGAGCCTTGGAGATAGTAGAGCAGATGGATGACAATTAGGAGGATACCATGAATATAGTTATACTCGATGCAAAAACACTAGGTGACGACATAGATATAAGTCCATTAGACGAATTAGGTAGTGTTACGGTATATCCTACCACATCATATGAAGAGACCGCAGAGAGGATCAAAGATGCCGATATAGTCATCACAAACAAAGTAGTGATGGATCAAGATGTGATATCATCCACTACAAAACTCAAGCTCATATGTGTAGCTGCTACAGGTGTAAACAATGTAGACCTCAACTATGCATCCATCAAAGGTGTGGTGGTCAAAAATGTAGAGGGATACTCGACCAAAAGTGTAGTACAACATACATTTGCTATGGCACTATATCTTTTAGAAAAGTTAGCATATCATGACCACACAGTCAAGAGTGGGAGTTGGCATGCTAGTGGCATTTTTACAGATGTGAGTCGACCATTTTTTGAGATATCGGGCAAAAAGTGGGGTATCATAGGATTGGGTGCGATAGGACAGGAGGTAGCTCGTATAGCTACAGCTTTTGGTGCAGAGGTCTATCACTACTCCACAAGTGGAAAAAATATATACCAACCATACACGCACTTAGAGTTGGATACACTACTACAAGAGTGCGATATCATCTCTATACATGCACCTCTCAACGAAGATACAAAATATCTAATCAATGAGAACAATCTACACCTCATAAAAGAGAGAGCTATACTATTAAATCTAGGCAGAGGTGGCATCATCAATGAGACAGATTTGGCATTCGAATTGGATAGAAGAGAGTTCTATGCAGGCGTAGATGTATTGGAGGTAGAGCCTATAGAGTTTGGCAATACACTAATGCACCTAAAGCATCCAGAGAGACTACTTATTACCCCACATATAGCATGGACCAGTATAGAGGCTAGAGAGAAGCTGATCCAAGGTGTCATAAACAATATAGAGATATTTTTAAAGAAGTATAGAGCAGAGCAAGAGAGGATAGCCAAAGAGGAAGAGGAGAGATTGGCTAGAGAGGCTAGAGAGAGAGCCGAAGAGGCCATAAAGGAGGCTATACAAAAAAAAGTGGCTAGCACTACAGAAGAGAGTATGCCATCTACAAAGAGTGAAGCCGTGACTACTACAGAGGATACTCAAGAGCAACAACCACAAGATAAAGTAGAGGTAGAGAGTTCACCAGATACAAACAACAACACCAAAGAGAGTATAGAAGAGGATAAGCCCAAAGAGTCTATAGATGATATCATCAAAAAGATGATAGGCAAACCACTTGTATAGAGGATATATAGGGTGGTAGATGTACTTATAGTAGGCTCGGGCGGTGCAGCTCTCACCGCAGCACTATCTCTCAAGGCACAAGGTGCATCGGTTTTGGTATTGGGCAAGCAAGAACCGACAAATTCACAAACCTCTATGGCACAGGGCGGCATCAATAGCGTACTTGATCTTGAGAACGATAGCGTAAGCGGACACATATCAGACACCATCAAATCATCACGAAACTTATCTGATGAAGTGATGATAGCAAAGATGTGTCAAGATGCCCCAAAGGCGATAGAGTGGCTTGAGTCTATAGGCGTTCCTTTTAGCAGAGGAGAGGATGGCACAGTAGCACAAAGACAGCTGGGTGGAGCTGGGAACAAGAGAGCTTGCTACTCACAAGACTACACAGGACTCAAGATACTTCACACACTATATGACAATATACTCAAAGGGGATATAAAATTACTAAACAACCACTATCTTCTAAACCTTGTAGTGGATGATGGCATAACCAAAGGTGCCATAGTATTAGATATATCCACAGGCAAGATAGAGCAGATAGATGCCAAAGCTACCATCATAGCTACAGGCGGGTATGGATCTCTATATCATGGATATACTACCAACGCATTTGGCTCTACAGGTGATGGGGTGGCTTCAGTACTCAGGGCGGGAGGATATATCTCCGATATGGAGTTCATACAGTTTCACCCTACAGCACTCAAGAGTTCATCCATACTGATATCTGAGAGTGCTAGAGGAGAGGGTGGATATCTACTCAATGCAAAAGGCGAAAGATTTGTAGATGAGCTGCTACCTAGAGATGTGGTAGCGAGAGCTATATATGAGCAGATATCATTAGGCGAAGAGGTGTTTTTGGATATCAGACACTTAGGCAAAGAGAAGCTAATGGAGCTACTACCCCAAGAGGTACACCTATGCAAACTGCATGAGGGCGTAGACCCTTCGACTCAACTCATACCCATAAAGCCCGTAGCCCACTACTCTATGGGTGGTATAGATGTGGATAGATCGTTAGCCGTGAGAGGCATCAAAGGCTGTTTTGCAGTAGGTGAGTGTAGCAATGCCAAAGTACATGGTGCCAACCGCTTAGGTGGCAACTCTCTACTAGAGATTATATCTTTTGGTAAACTAGCAGGAGAGAGTGCCTATAGCTACGCCAAAGATATAGAGCGACTAGAGGTGTCTGACAATCAACTACAAAAAGATATAGCTCATATATCAGAACTATTTGAGAGAGATACTAGTATCAATTTCTATAAAAAGAGAGAGGAGATAGGCAAACTCTTTTATGATAGTGTCGGTATAGTGCGAGATGAGATATCGCTAAAAGATGCACTATCCAAGCTACAGAGCATCATGGAGAGATCTTCCCATATGGGTATAGGCGACAAGAGTCGTAGATACAATAGAAATCTCATAGAGCTTTTGGAGTTTGAAAATAGTATCGAGCTAGGTGAAGCGGTACTCCACTCTGCCATTAGCAGACGCGAAAGTAGAGGAGCCCACTATAGAGATGACTTCAAAGAGCAGAGAGATGAAGAGTTTGCCAAACATACACTCTGCAAGAGATCGGACAACGAGATCACCATCAGCTTTGAGAGGAGCTACCTATGAATATATCTATACGAAGATTTATCAAAGAGCAAGAACCCCAAAGCTATATACAAGAGTATGAGATACCAGAGAGTATGACACTACTAGCTGCCCTACAGCACATCAAAGCTACAGAGGATCCTACACTTACATTTGGAGTGGGGTGTCGTAGTGGTATTTGTGGCGTATGCTCTGTGAGAGTCAACGGTAGAGAGGAGTTGGCTTGTAGCTATATGCCAAAAGATGGCGACCACATAGAGCCACTCAATTACCACAAGATCGAGAGAGACCTTATCGTAGAGAAGAGTCAAGCTAAAGCGACACTCAAAAACTCTACCGCTTGGCTGCATCAGAGTCGACAAGCTACCATCACTAGCAAAGATGAGAAGTTGACAGAGCTACAGAGCGACTGTATACTGTGTAGTAGTTGCTACTCGGCTTGTCCTGTATTTGCTGTCAATCCAGACTTTTTGGGTCCATTTGCACTTACGCGTGTATATCGCTATACCGCAGACCCTAGAGAGGGCGATGTCAAGAGTGCTATAGATGCTATACAGAGTAATGGCGTATGGGATTGCACTCTATGTGGAGAGTGTACGGCAGTCTGCCCACAAGGCATAGACCCAAAGATGGATATCACTATGCTTAGAGGCACAAGTAGCCAATATGGATATATGGATCCAAATTTTAGCAGTATGAATTTTGGCTTTGATCCAAATGGAGGATTTTAGATGAATATAGCAAAGAGATGGTTGATAGCCATACTATTTGTAGCCACTCATCTAAGTGCCAACGAGATCACCATAGCAGTAGCTGCAAATGTGAGCTATGCTATAGATGAGCTAGTAGAAGTATTTCACCAAGATCATCCAGATACAAAAGTGAGAGTGATACTAGGCAGTAGCGGTAAGCTAGCGGCACAAATAAGCCATGGTGCCCCATATGGCATATTGATGTCAGCAAACATGGCATACCCATATAGACTATACAAAAGCCATATAGCCATCTCCGAACCAGTAGTATATGCCAAGGGTGCATTGGCTATTTTGAGCATAAAAAAGGTGGATATATCCAAATCATTAGAGCTACTCAAAGAGCCATCTATCCACAAGATAGCTATGGGCAACCCAAAAACAGCACCATATGGAGAAGCGACCCTAGAGGCTCTAAAAAATGCAAAGATATATAGTGCCATAAAGTCCAAACTAATCTATGGAGAGTCCATATCTCAAACCCTATCATATACCATAACTGCGGCAGATATAGGCATAGTAGCAAAGTCTGCACTATATAGTAGTCAGCTAAAGAGCTACAAAGAGGGTATCAATTGGATATCTATAGACAACTCTCTATATACCCCTATATCACAAGGTATTGTACTGCTAAAGTATGGAGAAAAAGATCCATCATACAGACTATTTTATGACTATATATTGAGCCGTAAAGGCAAAGAGATATTGCAAAGATATGGCTATAGCACTATATGAATCTAGCCCAAGCAACTATCACCCATATAGAGAGTACAGATAGCGTCAATATAGTGGATTTCAAAATCTCAAATCAACATATGCAGATGGTATCACTAGAGTTAAAAGGTAGCCTTACCATAGGTACGCAAGTCACGATAGCTTGCAAATCTACCAACATAGCCATAGCCAATAGCAAGTCAACCTCTCATACCATACCAAATCAGATAGAGATAGAGATACTACAGATAAAAGATGGGAAGCTTCTATCTAGCATTATATTTGATTTTGAAGGCAACAGATGGGAAGCAGTAGTGACTAGAGAGTCATTTGCTAAGCTAAATCTCCTTGAGGGTGATAGAGCGATAGCTATGCTCAATGTGAGTGAACTCTCCATAGTGGAGAGAGCATGATAGATATATCTACACTTGACCTAGAGCCATTCGTACTCTCCTTTAAGTTAGCATCTATCACCACCACCATTTTGCTATTTGTAGCACTACCTATATCGTGGTGGCTTAGTCAAAGTAGATGCCGATGCAAGCCATTTGTAGAGGCTCTAGTCTCTCTACCTATAGTGCTACCCCCATCGGTGATAGGTTTCTATATACTATATGCACTATCTTACAACTCTCCACTAGGAGCCTTTTTGCAAGAGCAGTTTGATATCTCTTTGGTATTTAACTTTACTGGGCTGGTGATAGCTAGCTCTATCTACTCTTTCCCCTTTATGGTGCAGCCTCTTCAAGGTGGATTTGAGTCGCTAGATAGAAACATGCTAGAGGCTTCATACATAGCAGGCAAAGATAAAATCACCACACTATTTAGGGTAGCACTACCCAATATCAAGCCAGCCCTTATCACCGCTATCATCATCACTTTTGCACATACCGTAGGTGAGTTTGGTGTCGTCTTGATGGTGGGTGGCTCTATACCCTCAGAGACTAAGGTAGCATCGGTAGCTATATATGAGTTCGTTGAAGTGATGGATTATACTCAAGCACATATCTATAGTGCCATAATGCTTATACTCAGTTTTACAGTACTACTAAGCGTATATCTGTTCAATCATAAACATAGCAGACGCATAGGAGTATAGCTTGATAGAGATAGATATACGCAAAAAGCTACATGGCTCTATGGGCGATATGGAGCTACATATAGATTTGGATATAGATGAGTTTGAGTTTGTGGCAGTAGGTGGCGAGAGTGGCTCAGGCAAAACGACTCTACTTAGAGTATTGGCAGGCTTGGAGAGCTGTAGTGGCGACATAGTAGTCCATGGTGAAGTGTGGCAGAGTGCCCAGAAGAGAGTTCCGACACAACATAGAGAGATAGGCTTTGTCTTTCAAGAGTATGCACTATTTGCCAATATGAGTGTAGAGCAAAATCTACTATATGTCACCAGAGACAAAAAGATGGCAGATAAACTACTAGAGATGAGCGGTCTATCGCAACTCAAAGATAGACTACCGCATACACTCAGCGGTGGACAGCAGCAGAGGGTATCGCTCTGTAGGGCATTTATGGGTAGCCCAAAGCTACTACTTATGGATGAGCCTCTATCTGCACTAGACCCCACTATGAGAGATAGGCTCCAGCACGATATATCGAGACTCCACAGAGAGTTTGGCACCACCACCATAATGGTATCACATGACCCTAGCGAGATATATCGTTTGGCTTCACGGATGCTACTCATGGATCAAGGGGAGATAATCAAAGATGCCACCCCCAAGGAGATACTACTACAGAGCGATGGCAGTCAAAAGTTCTCATTCAAAGGGGAGATACTAGAGATACTAAGAGCAGATATCATATATATAGCTATCGTATCTATAGGTCAACAGATAGTAGAGGTAGTGATAGATGAGGCAGAGAGCAGAGAGTTAAATGTAGGCGACTCCGTCACCATCAGCACCAAAGCATTCGCTCCATCTATCAGTAAAATATAAGTTTCTATAGAGTATAATCACGCCCTAACAAAAGTGATCGCGTAGCTCAGTGGTAGAGCACTTCGTTGACATGGTGGTAGATTACAAATAAATATGTTCGGGTAGCTCAGGGGTAGAGCACTTCGTTGACATCGAAGTGGTCGGAGGTTCAAATCCTCTCTCGAACACCACTTACATTACTTTTCAGCTAAATCTACAATCGTATTTTCAAACACAATATTTGCATATTCACAAACTCTAAGAAACATACTTGCTATGCTTTTTGCCAGATCCAGTTGAATGTCTAGTTGAAAGTTTTTGCACTGAAGCAGAGGCACAAAATTTTCGATGAAAAGTTCATATCCAACCTAAAACCTACTGACCTTCAAGAGGGGTGTGGCAGACAGTCTTACTAGGTTGGGATACATTTTTGATACTGAACCGGCTAGAATCGCAGGCTATCAAGATACATTTCAACAAAATGATGAAAACAATTACCATGCAAGAAGAGGTGCCATACAGACTATTGCTGAAATTCATTGCTGATGAAGCATATGCTCGTGCCACAGACTGAGAGCATCTTCTCTCTTGATCTGTTCCAATCTGTTTTTAGCAGAATAATAGTAAAGATTAACTATTATATAACAAAAAGAGGAGAAACAACTTTATGGTCAGCATTTCTTCGATTACAGGAGATCATGGCAGAAAGAACAATTACATTTACAGCTCTGCCAAAGTTACACTTACAGCTTACCTCACTGGCCTGAGAAACAGACTTTATGATGCACAAGTACATGCGTTGACTGTAAAGCCTGGGTTTGTGGCTACGAAGATGACTGAAGATATAGATTTGCCTGAGAAGCTAACAGTTCAGCCTGACAAGATAGCTCAGGATATCTTCAACGCACAGCAGAATGGCAAGAAGATACTTTATACTAAATTGGGTTTGGAGATGTGTAGTGTTGATTATTAATGTGATTCCTGAGTGGAAGTTTAAAGAGGTAAGCATATGAGTAGAGTGTCTAAAACAATAGATTACATAGAAAACATAATAATTAAATATGTGTATCAGAATATTATTATGCTGTATATGAGA
>FPHC01000049.1_pt1 | contig 24046 bp, 29 predicted proteins | sample 1057211 | NCBI WGS metagenome assembly FPHC01 (sample SAMEA4473313, study PRJEB15554) | hydrothermal vent metagenome | biome: marine basaltic hydrothermal vent biome; feature: marine hydrothermal vent; material: water | place: Pacific Ocean | collected 2011-06-14/2011-07-23 | depth 1199 m
ATTTCGATTGAACAGTACCTCTTCTATTGCTATCTTATTCTCTGATAATATATCTAAACTTCGGTAGATGTGGTTAAGTTGTAACTCATCGTTAATGCTAAAATAATCTTCTCTATTCTCTACCAATGCTAATTTACTTTTAGGTTTTAAAAGCCTATCAATCACCATTGAGAATATAACTGATTTAAAGTCATATTGAATATTTTTATCTTCTACTAATTTATCCAATATCTCATCTAATTTATATCTGTTCCATATATTTCTATAGACTACATATCCATAGTTGTATCTATCTAACTCTTCTAAATTAGGGATAGCTCTTTTTTGGACAATATCTTTTTTACTATTTGACAACAGTAGTAGTTTTGAAGCAATATTTTCTGCCTCTTTTGTTGATATATCTTCTAATTTTCCTAGATTAGCAACTACTTTTTGTTTGACCTTGCCATCCTCTCTATAGTTTTCAACTACTTTAACATATTGGTGATTTTTACTTTGAACTACTCTTATGAACATATTAAACTCCTAATCACTACAGAAATAATATCAAAATCCCTATAATAAGTCAATAATGTTTATAAAGTTGTCACTACATTTGAAGTGATTTTAGGACTTTTAGTTGCACTGAAGCCCTAAAATAGGGGCTTTGCGTTTTTAGAATTTGGGTTTGGTGATGAAGATGGGAGAGCAGTAGTGGTGCTATGGCAGTAGAGAGTAGCACCCAATCCATATCGCTACTATACCCAAAGGCTATATGCTGAGACTCCATCACGGCTACAATAGTAGTGAACCATAGTGTAGTTATATGTAGTGCATTTGCAAATCTCCAAATATCTCTAAACCTATATAAGAGCATATAGCCAAAGAGTACAAATAGCCCAATAGACACCCACCCTATGCCACTAAATGGGTCTATCGACAGTGAATACTGCTCCACATAAGAGATAAAGATAGATATACCTAGAGGCAGATATCCTTGTAGTGCAGAGATGGCTAAGTCCCACTTGACAAGAGTAGCGACCAGCATCAAAAGCATAGTGCCAACTATCAGGTAGAGTAGTAGAGCATCGCTATATCTTACATCAAATTGTCTCAACTCATCACTACCTGCTATAAACCACAAAAGTATACCAGCAGTCAAAAATAGTATATATATTTTCTTCTCTATCGCCAAGAGTTGATATCGTTCTCTATCCAACAGATATGATGAGATGAGAGCAGATACGATAACTATCATATAGCCCAGATAGGTGGTATTGACAAATACCAATTTGACACTATCTACAGATATCACAGAGGTAGGATAGACTACTATAGAGATAGCGAGCAGAGACTCTCCAAAGTATCGTGCATATCTGCGTGACTGTTTGAGTGCTATCCATATGATAGCACTACTCTCAAGCGACCATAGTGCAGAGCTGAGGTCAGCATCAAATGCATATGGTATAGCTATAGTATAAAATACTACACCCAAAGCCAAGAACGATTGTGATAATAGGTCGCTCCTCTCTCTACCTTTGAGTACCCAGTATAATGCAAGATAGAGTGTACCCAATGCTACAGCACTATATGCCGCACCATACTCTATATATCTCACCAAATCTACCTGTATAGGAAAGGCAACTAGAGGCAGACCGAACACTAGTGTAGCATCTACTAGATTTTTGGGCTCAAATGGATGCTTGAGTGTAAACAGTATAGATATTGCAAGATAGAGCAGAAAGTAGAGTATCAAAAAAGGCTCTGTAGTGCTAAATAATTCAGGCTGATACCTCATGACACCCCAGAGTATGGCTATAACAAAAGTAAAGAGAAAGCCTACTATATTTAGAGTACGCCAAGACCTATACCAAGCCATAGCAAATATACCTATATCAAGCAGAGCATAATAACCAAACAGAACTACATGAGAGCCGCTACCATCTGATGTAAGGATGGGTACACCAAATCCACCTATAGTGGCAAATAGTGCTAATGGTAGAGCATTTTGGATGACTGCAAGTAGTGAGCCTGCTGCTACCACTACAATCATGAGTGCAAATCCCATCTCTAGAGTTATGATAGAGTAAAATTTAGATGAGCTATATATGATGAGATATAGGGTAGCGATACCGAGACCTTGCAGTATTAGCCCATATCCACCCTCTCTACTCCTCAATCTCCACCCCACAATAGTAGTAACTATTGCCCCTATGGATATACTCAAGAGCCTCATCTCTATAGTGATAGTAGCTCTTTGGGCTGCATATTTAACCAAAAATACCAATCCGAAGAAAAATATAACTCCACCTATCCGTACAAGCATATTGCCTTCAGTAAAATAGCTCTTAATGAGTCTATATATTTTTGATGGCTCACGAGGAGTTGTCTCAGAGTGTTGCTCTCTAAACTTCTCTATGTGACCAATCGGCTCATCTATATCTACCATACAGTTGTCATCTTTTGGTCTATCCTCTACCTCTATGACCTCTTTGACAAGGCTAGTACTATCTTTTGATTTTTTATCTTGGAGTCTATCCACCACTTTTTGTAATTTTTCTATCTTGGTATGCAGAGAGTATATCCACATCAGTGTCAATATATATATCAGTAGCGAGAGTGTCATCCGTAGCCTCCATCTCTATTGTATCTCTTTTGAACTCATTATACCATTATTTTTTCTCATCTCTATCTTTTGACCTAAGAGCCAAAATATATAAACTAAAAGGCTCAAAATATGACAAAGAGGGTGACTTTTTGCAAGAGAGTTATAGATTTGAAGAGACCACTTGTGATATAGTCCTAGATTTTGAACAAATCTTTAAGCGATTTAGATAGAGTAGGGTTTTACCGCATAGCTACAGTATTGAGCTATCTCTCAAGCTTCTAGCTGTAGGATTTCTCATCTTTTTTAACTCCATATCTATAAACTCATAACCCTCCAACATCTCCAATGAGGCTATCATGGAGTCTCTTATCCCTTTGTTGTTGACCAAAAATAGTTTGAAGCCACTCTCATCAAGCCCCATGCGAACAGATGCAGCTATAGAGTAAGTGGTGAGTATGGCATCATCTTTGGAGATTTTTCGTATATCTTGAAACCACTCTCTTGTCCATAATTGGGGGTTGTGTTCTGGACTAAATGGGTCTTGATAGACTATATCAAACCTATCTTTGAGTAGTGGTATGGAGTCTCTCGCATCACCTAGTAGTATCTCTATGGTGAACTCTTCATCACTATAGTAAAACTCTTGACTAAGAGTCTCTATGATGTGAGCAAACTGTTTAAACTCTGGTGGATAGTCAAAATCAGGGAGGCTCTCTATCAAGCCTCTATCAAACTCGGGAGATACTATATGTACTTTGGTAGATAGATTTGCATCTTTTATATGGTACAGAGTGGCTAAGGTATTGTATCCTATCCCGAAGCAGATATCCAATATCTTGAGACTATCTCTATCCGATTTTATAGAAAATGCTGGTAGTACATGTTTGTGCATAGATTCATATAGGGCACCATCCCTATCTGAGTGATAAGTCTCGTCAAACTCAGTAGAGTAGAGTGTATAGGAGCCATCATCGGTCTTGACCAATCTCTTCTGCTCTCTTAGATCTCTATTGTACTTTTTCAAGAAACCTATAGACCTATCTCATCAAGCTCTTTAAATCTAAATGCCTCTACGATATCCTCTATGGACTCCTCTTGTCGTCTCACAAGCACCATGATACCCTCCTCCATAAACTCCATATAGTTTTCAAATTTATTCTCCAACACTATAAAGTCTATCCAATCTGCATCTGTACTACTTCTATCATCCCAAAAGGTGACAGATTTGGTACTACCCTCATCAAAATTTATCAATGCCCATTTTTTAAGACCCATGAGTGTAGTGATTTTTGATTTTTGCGGATCCTCTCCATCTACAGGTATCAGTATATACATCTTATAAGCCTTTGAGTATCTTCTTTGAGAGTTTTAGCTTCTTATTGCTCATAGTCCCTATACCTGCATCTAGTACCTTTTGAGATATCTCTTTTGCCTCTTTGAGTGAGTGCATCTTGTATGTGCCACACTGATATATATTTAACTCTGGGATATCCTTTTGCCTTTTGACTTTCAAGACATCTTTCATGGATTTTTCCCATGCTTTGGCTACACTCTTTTTGGATGGTGTACCTAGTAGTGACATGTAGAACCCTGTACGACACCCCATAGGTGATATATCTATGATCTCTACATCTTTACTGTTGAGGTGGTCTCTCATAAATCCTGCAAATAGATGCTCTAGTGTATGGATACCTTTTGTTGACAATTTATCTTGATTTGGTTTACAAAATCTTAAGTCAAATACTGTAATGGGATCTCCTGATGGTGTCTTCATCTTTTTCGCTTCTCTGACTGCTGGTGCATTCATCCGTGTATGGTCTACCGTAAAACTATCTAATAGTGGCATATTGACTCCTTTTTTTGTGATTATAGCAAGATTTTTATAGAAGTTATATCTTTTTTGTAAATTTATAAAAACTCATTAAACTTTTTGCAAACTCTATTTTAATCTATTTACTATAAAATACCGCATTTACTTATCGGAGTCATAATAGATGCAAATCCTTCTAATCAACAAAAACCCTATCGTATCAAAACTATTTTCATTGAGTGCCAAAGGTATGGAGGGCATAGAGATAGATGAGGTAGAGGATATCAAAGGTTTACCGCAAGAGAGCTATGATATGCTTTTTGTAGATGATGGAGACTCTTTAGATGATGAATTGGAGGAGTTTCTATACTCTATAGATGCCAAGCAGAAGATTCTATTTGTCTCAAACGATGATAGATCTGTCGAGGGTGTGGATGAGATCATCAAAAAACCATTTTTGCCATCGACCATTATATCCATATTGCAATCTTCATATGGTGAAGAGAGCGAGAGAGTAGAGAGTGATATAGAGGAGTTTATTGTAGACAATATAGAGCCATCAGAAGAGAAGAGAGATCATAGCGATAGTCTCATCTTGGATAAGGCAGAGATAGATAAGATAAAGAGACTACTACTAGATAGCGAAGATACTATAGAGAGCGAGCAAGAAGATACTACACAGAGTGATAGTGCTGAAATAGAAGAGCGACTTATAGATGCACTTATGGATATGAAACCAAAAGCGATAAAGAGATTGCTGAGGGGTGCAGAGATCAATATAAGTATAAAATTTCCAAAGGGAGAGTCATAATGAGAGGTGCTATATTGGTCTTATCTGGACCTAGTGGAGCAGGCAAGAGTACTATTATTCATGAGGCTTCTGATAGGATAGGGGAGTACTACTTCTCTATCTCCACTACCACTAGAAGTCCTAGAGATGGAGAGTCCGATGGTGTCGACTACTACTTTGTCTCCAAAGAGGAGTTTGAGGAGGATATAAAAGCTGGTAATTTTTTAGAGTACGCACAGGTACATGGCAACTACTATGGCACATCACTAAAGCCTGTAGATGAGGCATTAAGTAGTGGGAAGCTAGTCATATTTGATATAGATATACAGGGTCATAGACTTGTTCGTGCCAAGATGAACGATATCACAACATCAGCATTTATAACTCCTCCCTCCCTTTTGGAATTAGAAGCGAGACTGAGGTCTCGGTCTACAGATGATGAGAAGGTCATCGCAAATCGCATAACAAATGCAAAGCAGGAGATACATGCTGTAGAGGAGTATGATTTTTTCATAGTAAATGATGACATAGAGCAAGCTACATCGGAGTTTGTCATAATTGCAAATGCGGCTAGACTCAAGAGAGGTACCGATGAAGAGAGGCAATTCATTCAAAATTGGTTAGGACAATAGACATTTTTAATTAATTTCAAGTATAATTAACAAAAATTTACAAACAGCCATAGTATAATGGCTAAAAAAGGATTGATATGGGTATGCCAGGTATGCCAGAATTGTTGGTAATTTTATTGATAGTAGTACTTCTATTTGGAGCAAAAAAGATACCAGACCTTGCAAAGGGTGTCGGCAAAGGTATTAAAGACTTTAAAAAAGCAGTAAAAGAGGATAGCGAAGAGGATACCACTAAAGCTATAGAGAAGAACGAAGAGAAGGTTGCTGAGATTAAACCTACTGAAACAAAGAACGAAAACGCTTAAATCAAAATCAAAATATCTATAGGTACTCCATCATGGAGGATCTATAACTCCCCCAATCAAACTCTGGACAAATATAATGAAGATAAAAGAACATATAAACAAAATCATAAATGATGCACTCCAAAAGACATCTATAGAGCTAGATAGCGTCACTGTAACAGAGGCTACCAAAGTAGAGTTCGGTGACTACCAATTCAATGGCATCATGCCTTTGGCAAAAACTCTCAAGAGAAATCCACGAGATATCGCTACAGAAGTAGTATCATCTATCAAGACAAATGGAGCTATATCCAAAGTCGAAGTGGCAGGACCTGGCTTTATAAATATATGGCTTAGCGATGAGTGGCTGAGTAGTCAAGCTAGTACTCTGCTACAAGATGATCGATTAGGCATAGCGACTAGAGAGAAGCCATCGCGTGTAGTGGTAGACTACTCTGGACCAAATATGGCAAAGCAGATGCATGTAGGACACTTGAGATCTACTATCATAGGTGATACGCTATCCAATCTATTGGCATTTTTGGGCGATGAGGTAATACGACAAAACCACATAGGGGATTGGGGTACACAGTTTGGTATGCTGATCGCATATCTGGAGGAGATAGAGGATCAAAGTGCCAGCGAAAATCTCGTAGATTTGGAGCAGTTTTACAAAGATGCCAAAGGCAGATTTGATGCTGAGCCAGATTTTGCTACCAAAGCTAGAGAGTATGTAGTCAAGATACAGAGTGGAGATGAACACTGCTTGAAGCTATGGAGACAATTTATAGATATATCTCTAGGTCACTGTGAAGAGATATACGATAAACTCAGTATCAATCTTGGTAGAGACGATGTAAGGGCAGAGAGCTTCTATAACGATAGGCTACCCCTCGTAGTAAAACATCTTGAGAAGATGGGCAAGATAGAGGTGAGCGATGGTGCTAAGTGTGTATTTTTTGAAGATGATGATATGCCAACTATAGTACAAAAGGGTGATGGTGGATACCTATATGCCACTACAGATTTGGCAGCATTGTGGTATAGGTCTGAAGTGTTGGGTGCAAATCGTATATCATATGTAGTAGATGCTCGACAGGCAAAACACTTCAAGCAGGTATTTCGTATAGCCAAAGAGAGTGGATTGGTAGACAGTAGCGTACTTTTGGAGCATGTAGCATTTGGTACTATGATGGATAAGAGTGGTAGACCATTCAAGACAAGAGATGGTGGCACTGTGAAGTTGGCAGATCTCCTTGATGAGGCTGTAGTCCGTGCCAAAGATGCCATAACTGCCAAAGATGAGTATGATGAAGAGGCGTTAGATAGATTGGCACACACCATAGGCATAGGTGCTGTGAAGTACTCAGATCTATCTATCAATAGGGAGTCAAATTACATATTTGACTGGGATAAAATGTTGAGTCTTGAAGGCAATACATCACTCTATCAACAGTATGCCTATGCAAGGATTATGAGTATATTTAGAAAGTATGATGGTGAATTAGGGGCGAAGATAGAGATAGGGGATGAGATAGAGCATAGATTGGTGCTACTTTTGGTGAGGTTTGAAGATATCTTACAAAAGGCAGCAAATGACGCATCACCACATCAAATAACAACATATCTCTATAGTCTCACTACCCTATTTATGCGTTTTTATGAGTCAAACCCTATACTAAAAGAGGGTATAGACAAATCTACTAGGGATAGTAGACTAGCCATAGCTTTATTGACAGCAAAAACCATAAAGAGAGGATTGTCTATACTCGGTATAGGTGTAGTAGATAAGTTGTAAGGAGAGCCTATGAAAGGTCTTATAATCATCGGGATATTGATAACCTTTGGTCTGATAGCACTCAATTTCTATCGTACCAAAGGGTGGAAAAAACTATCCATATCTTTAGCAATATTTACTATTGTGTTGATATTTGTAGGTTTGAGTCCTATGGTGCGGACGGTTGTGCCTATATTTATTGCTCATCTACTACTTATAGTGATAGCTTGGGGTGGAGTGCTATACTATATCTTTAGAACCAAACTATATTTGCCAGTGATACTCTCCCCTCTAGCAACAATAGCACTTTTTCTCATAATGGAGAGAGTCATAGGTTCAGGCAATCCATAAGGGGGTTTCTGACACCAAATCTACGATAAATTTATAAAATAGGAATAGAATATTGAAATACCTAATAGACTTTATAGAGAGAAGAGATATCTCGAAAGCGAAGATATTTTCTCATCTCAAATGCACAAAAGAGGAGGCAGAACTTATACAGTATATATGCAGACGCTATGTCAAAGGTGAGGATGATATACCAGTCATAGATATACTCCAAGAGAGTTATGTAGACGATGACTATACATATCTAAAGAAGTTACCACTCATGAAGAGGATCTTAGATCTAGGCTGGATGACACAGATCAGTTTTGGGCAGATAAAGGCTCACGAGATATCCAAGCTAGAGATATTAAGTACATCTGTAACACCTAGCATATCTCTGCTTAGATTATTGGAGGAGGGGTCACTAGAGATATCCCTACCAAAGATTAAGCCATATACAGATCATCTTGAGTATCTGCAAGATCAATTTGATGTAGTAGAGCTACTACACAACATATCCACATATAAACATAGCGTAGCAGACAACTCTCTAAGTATAGGTAGACTCAAAAATAAACTGACACTACTCACCAAGCGAATAGAGGAGAGGCTCAAAGTGACAAGCGAACCCATAGTGGTAGAGCAGTTTTTTAAAGATAAGGGCTTAGATGAGTTGGAGCAGAGGATATTTCTAGCCCTACTCAAGGAGGAGTATAGTGGGGGAGAGGGGCAGTTTCGTGAGATGAATACCCTCATAGAGCTTATATCCTTTGATGAGTATGAGAAGATAAAAAACAGAGCCTTGCTAGAGGAGGGGTCCAAACTCATCACAGAGGAGATTATAGATTATGAAGAGATACTCAATATGTTTGGCGGGATAAGCCGCTCATTCTATCTCAGAGAAAATATATTACAACAGATCATACATCCAAAAAAGAGTAAAAAGGTAACAAAACTCAAACTAGATATGCTTGTCAAAGAGCAAGATATATTTGAATATCTCAAGCCTACCACTTCGCTAGATGATGTAGTGTTGCATCCAAAGAGTAGAGAGATGCTCCAGAGACTCATTAAGCAGATGGATAAAAAAGTCTTCAAGAAGTTGAAAAAATGGGGTATCAAAGATGATAGAAAAGGGATAGATGCAAAGATTATCTTTTATGGTCATCCTGGTACAGGCAAGACTATGACTGCTGTGAGTTTGGCAAAAACACTCAAGAGACCTATACTTAGCTTTGACTGCTCCAAGATACTATCTATGTATGTGGGAGAGAGCGAAAAAAATGTCCGCAGGATATTTGATGATTTCAAGACACTTAGCAAGAGGGCAAAAGTAGATCCAATACTTCTACTAAATGAAGCAGATCAATTTCTAAGCTCACGGAGTCAAGGGAGTGGAAGTAGTGCAGACAAGATGCACAATCAGATGCAAAATATCTTTTTGGAGCAGATAGAGAGATTTGATGGGATACTCATAGCCACTACAAATCTGCTAGACAATATAGACAAAGCATTCTCTCGAAGATTTAACTACAAGATAGAGTTTAAAAAACCAGGCAAAAAACAGAGGCTTAGGCTATGGCAATATATGCTACCTGAAAATGCGGACTATGAAGAGAATTTTGAGTTAGCAGAGTTGGCAAAATATGAACTCACAGGTGGACAGATAAATCTCATCATCAAAAATACAGCCTACAGAGTAGCAGTCAGAGATGAGAGCCTATTTACCATGAGAGACTTCATCGAAGAGATAGCCCAAGAGTTGGGGAGTAGCTTCGATAGTAGCTTGAGCATGGGATTCAAGATATAGATGCTAAAGTTAGAGAGTTTGGTATGGCTTGTGATAGGTCTATCTCTCTCATCTCTCACAACCATCTACTATCCAGCCCTGAACAAGCCCATATTTTATATATCACTAGCTCTACTTATGGTGATTTTATGGAGATATTTTTGGAGAGTTGTTTCGCAAGATGACTTTACACCCAAAAGTAAAGCATTCAAAAAACTACAAAAAATTCAAAAAAAACGAGAGAAGATAGATACTGCAAAGCACCACTATATCAATGACCAGATAGAGTATATAGATAGAGTTTGGGGATACACCAAAGAGCAACGCAGAGTGATAGATAGATTTTTAGATCAAAGGGCATATAGCCACATATACAACAGGCTATCAGCATCGCTACTGCCACAGCTCATCACTATGATAGAGCTCTGCATCAAAAGGGAGAAGAGAGGGTGCAAGAGAGAGGTATCAAAACGCATCAAAGAGATATATCTCCTGATGAAAGAGGAGCTATCAAAGAAAAAGAGCCAAACCCAAGAGAGTTTTGAGACCTCTGTAGAGGTGTTTGATAGATTGATCGATTGATAAACAACTATCTAGTCAATTTAGCTTATACCCTACACCCCAGACGGGTTGAAGGTAGTTTTTTGTAGAGTTTGGGTCTATCTTTTTTTTGAGCCTATTCATAGCCACATTTATAGTCTTGTCATGAAAATTTTCACTACTGTCGCCCCACACTTCATCTCTGAGATAGTCTCTATCTAGGGCTATATTTGGACTCTTCACAAAGGTATATAGAAGCTGAAACTCCAGCTGTGTCAGATTGACGATATCTGCACCTATAGATACCTCTTTGGTTGCAAGATCTAGTGTAATATCACGAAATTTAACCTTCTGTGTATCACTTATGCCACTTCTCTTTAGTAGGGCATTGACGCGAAGTAGAAGCTCTTTGTAGCTAAATGGCTTAGTCATATAGTCATCTCCACCGCTCTCAAAACCCTTGACCAAATCATCCTCTTTATCTTTGGCTGTGAGAAATATAACAGGTATATTGTAGCCTATACTACGAAGATACTCTACAAAATCACTACCCTCTACACCTGGCAGATTTCTATCTATTATCATGAGAGATGGTGACTCCTCCTCTATGAACTGCTCTACACTCTCCGTAGATAGGAAGCCAGTGGTTGAGTAGCCCTCTTTTGAGAGATGGTACTCTATCAACTCTAGCAGGTCACTCTCATCCTCTACGATAAGTACCTCAATACCCCTGCTAGACACTTCTACTCCTTGGGTGTTGATCTTTTACATCTTTTTAGTGCTGCTTTTGCATCTGATTGGTTTTTGTAGTGACCAAAGTATGCCCTATCGGTATAGATGCAGAGCTGATCATCCAATTTGCAACCATAATATTTGTATCTACCGTTTATCTTCTTTTTTTCATTGTAACATACATACAACTTCTCTTCTGTATCACTATTGTCTCTCTGCGGATGGTATAGTGCCTTTATGATCTTAGGACACTTTACCTTCTCTGTAGGCACTATAGAGTTAGATACTCTTTTGCCGATAGCTATAAATTCAGGTTCGTCGTCACCATTGCTATTTTTGTCATGAAATTTTTCTAAATCTATAGAGATGCTATTGATATCTAGATTCTTTGCGAGCTTTGCACTTCCAGCATCGCACTCCGCTGAGCAGTCATATCCAAGTTCTGTTTCGCCACAAAAGATATACGCCATCGCCTCTATCCTCTCGGATTTATCATCTAAAAGTAAAAGATTTATCTCTGCAAAGTTTTCGACACCATCTCTAACAGCGAAGAGAACCTTAGATGATTTAATCATAGGCTCCAAAGTAAGCCCCTTGGTATCTGACTTATAGCAGCTATAGCCTGAAGCTGACTGAAGAGTTGTTGCTAATAGTAGCAAAATAAAAATAAATTTTACTCTCATCTCGTCTCCTTTTGGTAAGATATAGCTTATTTTATCATAAACTGTATAAATAAGCTATATTCATAAGATTTTACAAAGAGAGAAGATATAGTGTATCGGATAAAATATCGAGATGAGGAGAGACTCCTCTATCTCTACCAGTTGACCTCTGCTGTAAAGAGTAGAGAGTCACTTTGTGTTTCATTGCTCCCCTTTGGCTCTGCATAGTTGTTGTTGTACTCTAGCTTGTCACCCTCGTAGCTGAGTATAAACTCTACATTTTTGTTCCATCTGTATGCAATACCTGCTATGATAGCCTCTTTAGATAGATACTTATAGTTGTCGTACTCAAAGTAGTCATATCGAGCCAATAGGTTCCACTGCTCCATACTATCATCAAATGTGAGCAGTCTCAATTCACCGTTGAGAGAGTAGCCATCACCCTTATATTTGTCTGTAGCATCTGATGCTTTGAGGTAGTTACCCGCTAGCAAAAACTCTGGCTGATTGTAGACGGCATTGACTCCATACCATACAAAATCTTGCAGATTTTCACTCTCATCTACACCACCTTTTTTCTCATACTCTGTGTTGTATTGACCATAGAATGAGATATCTGCATATCTATCATGTTTGTGCACATGCTTCTCACCTGTGCCTAGCAGATGCCCTGTCAATCTCCACTCTGCACTCAAAGAGTTGCCATCTTTTTCGTGGCTTCCAGTTCCATAGACACCATGATATCCATCACCATTAAATAGTCCCAATTCACTAGAGAAGTACTCCATCTTCGTCTTGAAGTTGATACCAAGATCCGCAGAGTTGGTGAAGTCGGCACCATGTTTCGCCTCTACAAAGGTCTTCTGTATAGATCTATAGAGCCATCCATGATGCTCCTCGTAGTCGATCCAAGGTCTATGTGCTTGACCAAACTCCACACCAGTAAATGGCATGATGTTATCGAGGTAAAGATATGCATATTTGAGTCGCACCTCCCAATCGCCTGTATTACCGAAGTTGATATCTGACTCATCATCTATAGTGTTGTGAACTTGATGTGTGTCGAGCGTCATTCTCATATAGCTCTTTGGATTGTCAAAGAAGTAGCCCTTGACCTGTAGGTAGTTTCGTCTCGTCTCAAAGTAGTTAGAGCTACTACTTGTTCCATCTGCATAATCTTTGTTATTAGATACAAATCCTAGATAGTGCGTTCCGCTAAACTTTAGTTTTGAACTCTTGGCAAATACTGGTGTAGCTTTGGCATACTTCTCGACAAGCTCATCAGTAGTAGCCTCACTACTGCTATGTGATGGTTTTGCTTTTGTGTTGTGTGCTATCTTTTTGGTACTCTTGTGGTGTGGTTTTTCTCTTTTTGTGATCTGTGCTTTGAGTTGACTATTCTCTTTTTCAAGTTTTGCGAGTCGCTTGTTCATCTGCTGCATCATCGCTTTCATCTCAGCTATATCGCTGGCACTATCTCCCCATACGCTTGTAGTAGCCAATGCCGATATGGCAATAGCTGAGAGCATAACCTTTTTCATCTCTACTTCCTTGTTTTTGTTTATATAAAAGTATAGGAAAAATATATTACAAAGTGGTAACAGATATTTGAGTTTTTTTGGCGATCTCTTTTATGATCTTCTCTAGACTTTTATCCTCAACACTTATGACTATATCTGCTATAGACTTATATATCTTGCTTCGCTCATTGTAGAGTTTTTTTGCCTCTTTTGGATGCTTGAACAGAGGTCGTTTTTTTAACTTTTTTTGAGCATTGTCAGATGTAAGTATGCGATTGTATATCCATTCAAATGAGGCATCTAGTAGCACGACTTTACCCAGCTTGGATAGGTTGTTTACCTTATAGAAGCCTCCCCCACTACTGATGAGAGTACCTTGCACACTACTCTCTATCCAGTTGGCAGTCATCTGCTCTAGATTACGAAAATATGCCTCTCCACTCTCTTCAAATATCTTTTTTACTTTTCGATTCTCTTTGGACTCTATGAGATCATCAGTATCTATATTGTAGATACCATACTCTTTGGCAAAAGCACGAGCTGTTGTCCCTTTGCCTATGCCCATAAAACCTATGAGGATTATATTTGTATTCAATTATATATCCTAGATACCTATACTATATTGTATCTGTCTATAATTTTTCTAACTCTTTTTCTCAAATTTTTGATAGCATCTATGGCAGTTTCACCCTCAGCTACCAAGCTCTCAAACTCATCAAATTGGATCTTTGCTACCCAACCTATCTTGTCATGTAGTTTTATACCAACAAAACGAAGTTCACCAAAGTGAGCTTTTGCCTCTCTTTGTAGTCGCTCCAATCTCTGCTCTACAGTTTTGACCTCTTTTGTCTCTTTTACCTCTTTTGTAGTCATACATTCTCCTTTAAGTTAAGTTTATCATCTCTATTATATCATATAATTATAACATCTACTTAAAAACAATTGTCCAATATAGGTCGTGGACAGAAGCTCAAACAGCATTTTTAGTAGACCCTAGCACAATTTATAGTTATTGGTATAATATTGTAGAGGTGTGTAAAATAGTTTGATATATGAAAGTTGTAAATATAGAAAGTTATATAGATGGTGGCGCCAGACGGAATCGAACCGCCGACACAAGGATTTTCAATCCTTTGCTCTACCGACTGAGCTATGGAGCCACTATGTTGAAGTGAGCTGAAATTATACCAATAAAATATTAATATTAGCTTAAACCATTTACAAATTTGATAAAAAGCTCTCCTCTCTCTTTGTAAGATTTGAACTGATCGAAGCTTGCTGCTGCTGGAGACAGCATACCTACTCCATCACTCTCCAATCTCTCATCTATAGTTTTGACTGCGATATCTAGCGTACCGCACTCTATAGCCTCTATGCCATACTCTTTTGCCAAGCTTAACTCTTTTTTGCTATTGCTACCTATAGTGTATAGTGTCAAATCGAACTTTTGCATAGCTTCAAAGAATGGCTTGAGATCCACACCTTTGTCATCACCTCCTGCTATGAGGTGTATATGGTGATCATGATATGCCTTGAGTGCTTGTATGGCTGCATCTATATTTGTAGCTTTTGTATCGTTGACCCATAAGCGACCACGACTATCTCTTAGCTCCTCTTGACGGTTTGCATCTAGCTTAAATGAGTTGATGAGATCATAATCTACCTCATCGTAGAGCACTCTAGTGATAGCTAGTGCCAACATAGCATCTTCCAAGAAGGCTGCTTTGAAAACGATCTTTGATGGCTCTATATGAAAATACTCTGCCAAAAACTCTATGCTGTCATACTCTACTACGAAAGCATCTGTAGTAGGTAAGTTTAGCCCCTTTGGTACTAGAGCTAGCTCACCCTCTCTCATGGTGCGTAGTGGTCTTAGCTTATCCTCTTCATAACTCTCTGCATCACCATGCCAATCCAAGTGGTCAGGAGTGATAGGCAGGAGTAGATAGATGTTGGGTGTAGCTGATGAAGTGTAGTGTAGTGTATATGAGCTAGACTCCAGCACCCAAATGGATGCTTGATGGTCAAGCTCTGCTAGAGGTGTGCCTATATTTCCTCCACTAACTGCTCCCCTGCGAGATAGCAGATGTGTCAACATCTGTGTAGTTGTAGTCTTGCCATTTGTACCACTAATCCATATCTGAAATGGTAGTGGCATATCTGCTCTAAGCAGTGGGGACTCTTTGGATGTAAGCATATAGTCATACTCACTTAGTAGATTTTTGCTACTCTTTATGAGTGGGTGTTCTGGTCTTAAACTAGGTGTAGTCACCTCCAGCTCGCTAGCATCAGGATCAAAAAGGTGAGATGGCAGTATGTGGTTGCCATCTTCATCATAGTATGGCTCATCTGTCTTGTCATCAAAAAATATACACCCACCACCCAACGCTTTGGCTATAGCTTTGGTGGTGATACCGTATCCAAATAGTGTAGGCTTGATCAGTTCTGACATGTAACGGCTCCTATCTAAACTTTAATGATATAAGTGCAAGAACATTGGATATGAGTGCTATCATCCAAAACCTTACTATTATTTTATTTTCAGCCCATTTTTTGAGTTCAAAGTGGTGGTGAATAGGAGCCATCAAAAAGATTCTCTTTCCACGAAGTTTGAAACTAGCCACTTGAAGTATGACCGATAGAGTCTCCACCACAAAGATAAACCCTATAACAAGCAGTAGCACTTCACTCTTGCCAAGTATCGCAAGGTATGCCAATATGCCACCTATAGAGAGGCTACCTGTATCGCCCATAAATATCTCTGCTGGGTGGCAGTTGTACCACAAAAACCCAAGTAACCCACCAGCAAAACTAGTAGCCAATATAGATACTTCACCTACCCCTTTGATGTTGGGCATAAGTAGATAGTCGCTAATGATAGCATGCCCTGTCACATAGGCTATGAGACCCAAAGACATGAAAGCTATCACCGCAGGCACTGTAGCCAACCCATCAAGTCCATCTGTGAGATTGACTGCATTACTAGTAGCAAGGAAAAGTAGTATCCAAAATGGTATAGCGAAATAGCCCATATCAAATATAGGAGTCTTTATAAATGGCAGATAGAACTCTGTAGGAAATCCTGCATAAAAGAGCATGCCTATCACCACCATACCAACTATGAGTTGAAGTATCAATTTGCCTCTAGCTGTCAACCCCTCTAGGTTGTCTTTCGACATCACTTTACCCAAATCATCCTTGAACCCTATCCACCCGAAACCAACTATAGCTACAAGCCCTGTAGTGATATAGATATTTGTCAAATCAGCACTTATCAACATAGCAATAATGGTAGATATCAGAAATATAGCACCACCCATAGTAGGGGTGTGCCGTTTTTCATTATGTGCAGGTACATATTTGCTTATGGGTTGGTTGGCGTTTTTGGATATAGCCCATGCTATATATCGCGGAAGCATATAGAGTGTTAGCCCAAATGAGATCATAAATCCCAATCCAGCTCTCACTGTAATATAAGAAAAGAAGTTGATATCAAAAAACTGATATAATGCATACAACATATTGAAGATCGCTTTCAAAATAGAATAAAAGTGATATTCTACTATGATTTCAATTAAGGATTGTAAACAATATGAAGATAAAAAAGGCACTATTGATAATAACGGATGGTATTGGATGCAAACCAGACAGTGTATGCAACGCATTTAAGGATGCCAATAAACCTACATACGATAAACTTCTCCAAGATACACCTAGAGCTCTCATAGCTACTTCAGGGCTAAGCGTAGGGCTACCAGATGGTCAAATGGGCAACTCAGAAGTGGGGCATATGACTATAGGTAGCGGTAGGGTTCTGTACCAAGATTTGGTCAAGATATCACTGGCACTAGATAGTGGCACCATAGAGGATAACGAACCTCTCAATCAAACTATATCCAAGAGCGATAGAGTGCATCTCGTAGGGTTGCTTAGTGATGGTGGAGTACACTCTCATATAGATCACATTATAGGTTTGGCAAAACTACTTAAGCGTAGAGGCAAGAGAGTCTTTCTGCATATGATAACAGATGGAAGAGATGTCAGTCCAACATCTAGCAAGGAGTATATAGAGCAGATAGAGGCTATATGTGATGACGATATCTCCATAGCTACTATAGGTGGACGATTTTACACTATGGATAGAGACAATAGATGGGAGAGGATCGAGCGTGGCTATAGAGCTATAGCTGAAGCTACACCCAAGAGTGAGCTATCTCCTGATGCCTATATAGATGCGAGTTATGAGAAGGGGATTACAGATGAGTTTATCGAGCCTGTGGCATTTGGCGACTATGAGGGTATAGCGAGAGGCGATGCTGTCATCATGGCAAATTTCCGTAGCGATAGAGTCAGAGAGATCACTACAGCATTGGGTGATGAGACATTTGACAAATTTGATAGAGAGTTTTTGTCTCCCCATATAGCTACTATGACGCAATATGATGCCTCTTTTCCTTATCCTGTGCTATTTCCAAAAGAGGCACCCAAAAATACACTAGCCGAAGTGATAAGCCGAGCAGGACTTACTCAGTTACACACGGCAGAGACAGAGAAGTATGCACATGTAACATTCTTTTTTAATGGTGGTATAGAGGAGCCAATGGTAGGAGAGAGTAGGGTGCTTATCCCTAGTCCAAATGTCAAGACATATGATTTGAAGCCAGAGATGTCAGCACCAGAGGTGGGAGATGCAGTTCTTACTGCTATAGATGAGAGTTATGATTTTATAGTAGTCAACTTCGCCAATGGCGATATGGTAGGTCATACAGGCAATTTTGAGGCAGCCAAAAAGGCAGTAGAGGCAGTAGATACTGAGTTGGCTAGGATTATAGATAGAGCCAAAGAGAGTGGATATGCTATAGTGCTTACTTCAGATCATGGCAATTGCGAAGAGATGAAAGATGCTGATGGAAATGTACTTACCAACCATACAGTAGGTGATGTGTGGTGCTATATCTTAGCGGATGGTGTATCTAGTGTAGCAGAGGGAAAGGGACTAAACAATGTAGCTCCTACCGTATTGAAACTCATGGGATTGGATATACCTGAAGAGATGGATGAAGCGTTATTTTAAGTTTTGTAAGATTAATCTAATTTAAAGTTTATTTTGCTAAAAATAGATTATAATAAAAGCTACAATAGCCCAAAAGGAGAGCAGTTGATTCCGTTTACAGATGAAGAGTTACTACCCGCAGTAGAAGGTGTCATAGAGAAGGTAAGACCATCCATAAAGTTAGATGGTGGTGATATCAAGCTAATAGCCATCAAAGATGGTGTAGTTTTTGTGCAACTACAAGGTGCTTGCGTAGGGTGTGCTAGCAGTGGCACCACACTCAAGTTTGGTGTCGAGAGAGAACTCAAAGCAGCTATACATCCAGAACTAACAGTAATGCATGTGCCTCTAGGGTGGGAAGATAGATTGGATCAATTAGGATAGATATGGCAAAAACAAATAGAAACAGCCTACTCAAACGAGCAGAAGCACAATTTGTAAATGGGAACTATCGAGAGTCTCTTTTGAGTTATGGCTTGCTACTAAAAGACAATCCAGACTTAGAAGATGCAAAGATAGGGGTCTACCTAAGTGACCTTGGATTAGAGAGTGGTGATGACGCTCAAGCACTCTTTGACTACTATCAAGTCATCAAAGAGGAGAAGGAGAATGCTGTAGAGATCATAGATAGCATTATACATACTTTAGATAGCTCAAAAAATGCACTCCAAGAGTTGCTAGCTGACCCCATCAAAGAGCAGGCAGAGCAAGAAGATGGGATAATGTATGAAGATTTTATGAGATTAGTCGAAGATAGGGGTGATTTCAAGAGGGCATTTGAAGATATTATGTTCTCTACAAAAGTAGTCATCACAAGCAAGGGTGATTTCATAGACTTCATCAAACACTTAGCTCTAGAGGGGTATCCAGATATGGCACTAGGCTATATAGATGCAGCTACCAATAGTTTCGGAAACGATCAAGAGATATTTGAGCTATACAATTTGGTAAAAAAAGATGATAAATGACTACACCTATAGAGTATGAAAATTTTAAATACATTACAGACAATACAGCTGATATCAATGGTCAAACAATCTTTCTCAAAACAGAACAAAATAGTAAATATTATGAGGGGTTAACTTCTCAACCACAATATATCACACCATTAGAGCTGATATCTGCTTGGGGGCTAGATAGCCTCAAGGTAGTGGGAGTCACAGGGACAAATGGGAAGACTACTGTTACTGCTGCTATCTACTCATTTTTGCTTGATCTTGACGAAAAGCCAGCTCTTCAAGGCACTAGAGGACTCTTTGCTGAGGAGAATCGTATAGAGGAGAAGAGTATGACAACTCCATCTATACTAGAGACTCTACACAATATGAAGCAGACCAAAGATATGGGGTGTGAATACTTTATAATGGAAGTGAGTTCACATGCTATAGATCAAAAACGCATAGAGGGCATAGAGTTTGCACTCAAAGTGCATACCAATGTTACTAGTGATCATTTGGATTATCATGGCACAGTAGAGGAGTATAGGAGGGTGAAGAGTCTATTTTTTGCAGATGACACTCCCAAACTTCTCAACAAAGATGATATCAAAAATATCACATACAACCCTATAGGGGCACAGAGCTACGGAGTGGATGAGCCAGCTACATTCAAAGTGCAAGCCTTCTCTCTGCTTCATGGCATAACAGCAGGAGTCAAACACTTACAAGAGGAGGCAACATTTCACTCCCCTATGGTTGGACTCTTCAATCTCTTCAACCTTATGGCAGCTATTGGCTCAGTAGTGATGCTTACAGGCAAAAAGATAGATGAGGTGTGTGAAGTTGTAGAGAACTTTGCAGGCGTAGCAGGCAGGATGGAAGTCATAAGTCGTGAACCTTTAGTGATAGTAGATTTTGCTCATACCGCTGATGGCATGTATCAAGTGCTTGACAGTATCAAAGATAGAGATATCTCTGTTGTATTTGGTGCTGGTGGCAATCGTGACAAATCAAAACGCCCAAAGATGGGTGCAGTAGCAGGCAGGTTTGCCCAAAAGATATATGTCACTAGCGATAACCCCAGAGATGAAGTACCCGAGATGATACTAGAGGATATTCTAGTAGGTCTAAGAGGCAAAGATGGTGTAGTAGCGACTCCAGATAGACGATTGGCAATCAAGATGGCTTTGGATAGCCTAGAGGATAATGAGGTGCTTCTCATACTTGGCAAAGGCGATGAGGATTACCAAGAGGTCAAAGGAATCAAGCACCACTTTGACGACAGAGAGGTAGCCAGAGAACTACTCGCTCTGCGAAAGTAAGCTATCCTCTACCCCAAGAGTCGAGACCGTTCCAAAAAATCCAACTCTTTTTCAAGTCCAAACTTCTACTTTTGGCACTTTGCGACTTGCTACAATGATCTACAATCCTCAACAACCAATACAATATTTAATGCACTATATTATTATATATTATGTCTGCTCCACCTCTGGAGAGGTGGAGCAAGGAAGAAAGGTATAATCTTAACTAAAACTATTTAGCTGATTACACTTTGGCTCTTGCTAGTTTTAATGATAGACTCTAAATTTAAAAAAGTTTTGAATGACTACCGACCCTAACTAAAGCTAACTCTAAAATCTCATTATCGATACGATAAATCAATAGCAAATCTGGTCTAACATGGCACTCTCTACAACCTAAATAGTCTCCAATAAGCTTATGGTCTTTATATTTTGATCCCAACTCTTTTCCATTTGCCAACTTAACAATAATCTCTTTAAGTTCATCTTTCTCTTTTTGTGTTAGTTTTTTATAGTCTTTTTTAAAACTGTTGGCTCTAAAAATCCGATACATATTTTATGCATCCAAATCAGCAAAAAGTTCATTTACATTTTTAAAAATCTGACCCTCTCTATTTTCAAGTTCACTCAAAGCTTTTCTTGTTTCATTATTTGGTATTTTTAACTCAAAAGGCAGTCCCTTATGCATAACTATCATATTATTAAAAACACTTATTGCCTGTGAATAGTTCAGACCAATTTGATTTAAAATCTCTTTTGCCTGAGTATAGCTTTCTTCATCTACTCTAATGGTTGTTTGTGTTTTACTCATAAATATCCTTTACTACTATTTTCAATATTATATCCCAAATAAAATACAAAATCAATATTTTCACTACTCCCACCTCCCCCAAGGTGAGACTCATATTTAAACTAAAATGATCTACAATCCTCAACAACCAATACAATATTTAATGCACTATATTATTATATATTATATCTGCTCCACCTCTGGAGAGGTGATACAAGGAAATTTATTGGCTACTCTGTTTTGTTCGATTGTTTAGTAAACCTCTTTTCTATGAGCAATCCTAATCAAAGTGATGACTAAAATATCATTCTCCTTGAGATAAACTATCCTATAATTTCCAGCTCTTTTTCTGAACTTACCTTTATGTCTTCCTTTTAGGGCTTTATCAGTAGAAAAATTTCCTATTTCCAAATCTTTGATCTTTTCAAAAATTAGTTTTTGGTTTTGTGAATCAATTTTTTCCAACTCTTTCAAAGCAGCTTTTGGAACAATAATTTTGAACATTAGTTCAATCCAAGTCTCTGTGCAACCTCTTCAAGAGAGTAAAGCTCTGTTTCCCCAGATTTTAATTCATCAATTCTTTTATCAGAAATCATCTCATCGAGTGTATCAAAATAAGAACTTACAGCCTTTTCTATAATATAAGTACGAGAACGCTCAAGCTCTTTAGCATAAGAGTCCAAATCAGTCAGTAAAGTTTCATCCATTCTAATGTTGATAGCTTTCTTCATAATGTATCCTTTTGTATCTACATTATACTACAAATTGTTGTAAAGTTCAAGGAGAGTCTGACGCTTGTCTGATAGAAGATAGACCACTATTTCTATTTCTACCTTTTCCTTGCTCACTAGTCCCACCTCTAGAGAGGTGATACAAGGAGATGAAGTAGCGAGAGGGAGATTATTTCTTAGAATTCAATCTTGATTGATACTCTTGACCATGCTTGCAAACAGGACAAACTTTTAAAGCTTTTTTGCCGTAATGTATATGACCACAAACTTCGCAAATCCAAGCCTCCTCTTCATTTTCACTTACAAACTCAGCTCCAGATTCTAATCTATTTAAAAGCATTTTAAACATATTTTCATGCTCTACTTCTATTTTACCAATACCTGCAAATAGCTTTGCAGCTTCTTTGTGACCTTCATCTTTTGCAATTTGTGCAAAATTTGGATACATAGTTATATTTTCGTATGATTCTCCATCTATTGCAGATTGAAGATTTTCTAAAGTAGAACCAAAACTATCTTCACTATTATTCATCATTCTGTTGTATAACGCAAGTTCTAATTTTGCATGAACTTTTTCATTATTTGCGGCTCTTTGAAAGTGTTCTGCTATATCTCTATATCCCTCTTTTTGAGCAATTTTAGCAAAATATTCATATTTATTTCTTGCTTGCGATTCACCAGCAAAAGCTTTCATTAGGTTTACAGAAGTTAAATTCTCTGTGATCATCTCCATAGCTTCACCGCAACAATGTAGCTCTCCACCACCCACATTTTGTACCTCAATTACATTTCCACATTTATTACATTTGTACGATTCATATTGTCTCATTTCTAATTCCTTTTTCTATTGGATAATTTTTTTCCATAAGAGAATTATGGCAGATTAGACTTAAAAGAAAATTATTATCCTTAAACTTTGGGGTCTATCACTAGTTCCAATTAATTAAGACTTAATAAAAAATAGTTTATACTTCAACTATAAACTTAGAAAGGTTTAACTATGACAGTAACAGCAAAAGATTTACGATTTAATATCTCAATGCTCTTTGATGTATTGAGCAAAGGTGAAGATATTCTTATCACTTATAGAGGTAAAGCAAAAGCAAAACTTATTGCTTATAATGACTCCTCTTCAGATAAAAAAACAGATACTATTTTTGGAATGTGGCAAGATAGAGAAGAGGATGTTGACTCAATGGTTCGCAACATGAGAAAAGGTCGTAGCTTTGGTATATGATAAACTACTTGATACCGATGTACTCATTTGGTATCTTAGAGGAAATCAAAATGCTTATGACCTTATTCATAGCATTGGCGAGTTTGCTATTTCTGCTGTAACCTATATAGAATTGGTTCAAGGTATGAGAAACAAAGATGAACTAAGAGCTTTAAAAAGAGCCTTAAAACAGTGGAAAGTTAAAACAATTTATATGACAGAAGAGATTTCTGCACAAGCACTTTTTTATGTTGAAGAGTATTTTTTAAGCCACTCCATGCAATTAGCCGATGCCCTTATTGGTGCAACTTCTGCGACTCATGGAATGACTCTTTATACGGCTAATGATAAACATTATAGGGTTATTAAGGAGTTGGATATTTTTGTTTTTCGACCTTGATTCGTAACTTAGGGTCAGGTGTCTACCCACTACCACAACAGTAGACAAACCTAAAAGTAGTGGGTAGACACCTGAACATTCCTCCTGAAAGTTTCATTAAAAAGCTATAATTCTCCTCTATTTCTCTCTTATTTCATAACTTCTGTCCTCTTGTATCATTTTCCAAA
>FPHC01000020.1_pt1 | contig 21647 bp, 25 predicted proteins | sample 1057211 | NCBI WGS metagenome assembly FPHC01 (sample SAMEA4473313, study PRJEB15554) | hydrothermal vent metagenome | biome: marine basaltic hydrothermal vent biome; feature: marine hydrothermal vent; material: water | place: Pacific Ocean | collected 2011-06-14/2011-07-23 | depth 1199 m
AGATGCTCTCTTTTGATAACTCTCTGTTGTTCTCTATGAGATTGTTGAGAAGTTTGAGCCGAAAATTGCTGTACTCTCTATAGACCTCTTTTGTGATCTCATCTTGTGACTTTGAGAGTTTTTTGAGTCTTGCTATCTCTTGTCTCTCCAGTGATGATTGATTTAATAGAGCATAAAGAGTTGTGTAACTATTGGATTGCGTCATATATTATTACAAACCTACAAGTCGGCTTTTCATTTTTATATCTAAAAGCTTGGGCAACAATATCTCTGTTTGATATATTTTTATCACTTGATTTTAACTCTATTATGGCTATGGGGTTATTATCTTTGTCATAGACCACAGCATCTGCTTTTTTCATATCTGTATCGTTTTTTACCTCTCTAATGCAGTTAGTCCAATTTAACATTTTTGATAATAGTATTATAAATTCAGCACCATTTGCATCTTCAGCTATATATCTATCTCTTGTGACCAGCTTCACTATAGTATCATGATCTGGAGTAGTGAAAGATTTGACGAAGTTTTTGAGTAGTGACTTTTGAAACATGAGATAACCTTTGTCTATTGTACTCTTTTTATATTTTTCTAGGAAATATACACCTATACAATAGTGATGCTTTCTTGGAAGTAAGGTTTTTACCTCACCATTACATACACTAAATAGTATAGAGCCAAAGCATAACCTCCAAAATCCTTATCTTGTCGGTGTACCCATAGCCCTCAATCTAATCTAGCTAAACCACCCTCGAACTACAGCTGAGAAGTAGTAGCTAAGAAGCCCTACTGCTAGCCCCCAAGTGATAGATGCAAATGCATTGAGTATGATGAACTTCCTAAAATCATACTTGCTTAGTCCCATTATGATAGGGACTAGTGTCTTGATACCATATAGATATTTTTGGATGAAGACAACCATCCAGCCATATTTTCTCATCATCAATACAGTCCTACCATGTATCCGACCTTTGAACTTCTTGATATACGGCATCACTGACTCTTTGTTGGTTTGTGCCATATAAAACAGCACATTGTCACCTATGTAGTTAAATACTATAGCTATAGCTATAGATGTGGTGATATCCATCTTGCCCATAGCAGATAGCACACCTGCTCCTGCTAATCCAGCCATACCGCCCCCAAAAGAGTAGAATGCCAATATAATGTAACCATAGGTAGATAATGAACCTAATATCTCTTCCACAAATAATACCTTTAATCAAATTTAATAGAGTGGATATTAGCCAAAATCTACTAAAAATAACTTAATTACTCTGCTGCAATATTGTAACCTACCAATTTCCACTCTCCATCATCTATCATAAAGTTGTTTTTGAATTTGACAACCGATGGCGAAGTGGGATAGTGACCCTCTACCATTAACATATTTTGATCTGTCAATATAGGCTCTTTATCCAATATAGGGGTATAGTTTTGCAATATTGTAAAGTCTGCATTTTGATCCATAAAAGGCTTAAATACACTATTTAGCCTCTCCACACTAATATTTTGTTGCCACAATTTGGATATACCATTATAGAAGATAGTCATATCTTTGGCATTTAACCCCTTGGCAAATCTCAACATGTTGTCATTTACCAACGACAATATCTCATCTTTTGAAGGCATCTTGATGCTATCCTTTTCTGCCTGAGAGTCACTATTTGACAAGATACCTGAAGGTTTACTGCTCTTCAAGCCAGCAGACTTCTTATATATAGAGTATATCTGCCACTCATCTTCACCAACCTTGATGAAGTTTAGAGTGATAGGTATACTGCCACCATCCTTTGTAGTCACTACACCATCTAGCTTACCCATATTGTTTTCAAAAGATCGCTCATCCCAACTGACACTTTTGAAGTTGGTCAACCCACTTGCTATGATAAAATCTTTAAATCTATCTTGAGTAGTTGACTTTTTGAACTCTTTTGACAACATATTGTAGGCATCATCATAGTGTTTTGTTTTGACATGTATAAAAAACTCTGTTGCCACATCTGTCATACCTGCAGTAGCATAAAAGACCAATGCAATTATACCAGCGATAATAAGAACTATTGTGATTATAATCTTCTTCCACATAACAACCTCCTTATATTTACTATCTAATTATACTCTTAAGATATCAAAAAGTCAATTATTATGATTTAAAGTATATGATGTTTTATAGCTCTCTCTAAATCCTCTTGGGTATCTATACCGAAACTCTCTGTCTCTACTCTAGTCATAGCTATCTTATATCCATGATAGAGTGTGCGAAGCTGCTCTAACTTCTCTATATCCTCTAGTGGTGCAGATGTTAAGCTACAAAAAGTAGACAATGCTCTCTTGGTAAATCCATATATACCCAGATGACCTTTGTAGCTATCGAAATGGTGATCTCTAGGGTATGGTATCTTGGCTCTCGAGAAGTATAGAGCTATGTCGTTGCTATCTGTTACCACTTTGACTATATTGGGGTCATCAGCCTCTGGATTTGATATCATCTTGTATGCAGAGTTCATTATGATGTTGTCATCTGCACTACTCTTCACGGTGAGGTCATATATGCTTTTGACTACTTCTGACTCTATGAATGGCTCATCTCCTTGGACATTGATGATGATCTCATCATCACCCAATCCCAACAATTTTGAAGCTTCATAGATACGGTCTGTACCGCTCTGATGGGTACTAGATGTCAAGACCGCTTTGATGCCATAGCTATCTGCTATATCTACCACCTCTTGCACATCTGTGGCTATCGCTACACTATCTATACTATCTACAGCTTGTGCTGTACGGATAACCATAGGAGTTCCAGATATATCTGCCAATACTTTGTTGGGAAAACGACTAGAGCCTATTCGTGCAGGTATGATAATCATATCTTATCCTTTTGTTGGTCAGTTGATGAATTTTACTCTCTATAAGTTTAAAAAGAGCTACAATAGTAATATTTGTTGCTATTTTCATAATCGTATTGTATAATCTGATTTAAAAAAGGTGATGGTGATGGTAGAGAGAAAAAAAGCTCTATTGCTACTCAATATGGGTGGTGTCAACAGTATAGATGAGATAGAGCTATTTTTGAAAAATATGTTTGCAGATAAAAATATATTGACTATGAATAGATACCTAAGATCCCTTATATCATATATCATCATCACCAAACGACTAGAAGATGTCAAAGAGAACTACAAGATGATAGGTGGCAAATCTCCACTACTAGATATAACCTATAGACTTATAGAGAAGCTCAAAAAGAGGGTGGATATGCCTATCTATCCTGTGATGCGATATGTGCCACCGTTTGCTACAGAGTCACTAGAGAAGTGTCGTGATGAGAAGATAGAGGAGTTGATACTTTTTCCTATGTATCCGCAATACTCTACCACTACTACACTCTCATCTGTAGAGGATGTAGAGCTTAGATGTAAAGAGCTAGATTACCACCCTGTCATCAAGGTAGTAGAGCCATACTATGACAGATATAAGTATATAGAGGCGTGTGTAGAGAAGATAGCTGAGGCTATAGATGGCAAAGATAGCAGAGAGTACGATCTCATACTCTCTGCACATGGCTTACCTATGAGTATCATACGAGATGGAGACCCATACGAGAAGCAGATAGAGGCAAATGTCTCGGCTATCAAGATATATCTTCACGAAAGAGGCATGGAGTTTCGTAGAGTGGTTCTAGCTTATCAGTCCAAAGTAGGCTCATCTGCTTGGCTAGAGCCAAATCTAGTAGATATCCTTAGAAATCCTCTCAACAAAAGAGTACTCATCTACCCTTTGGCATTTACTGTAGACAATTCAGAGACGATATTTGAGCTAGATATCGAGCATAGGGAGATAGCACAAAAGATAGGATATGACGACTACATAGTAGCCAAATGTTTCAATGATGATGAGAAATTTGCCGATCTCATCATAGAGCTGATAGATGAAGTTTGAGGCAGTCAAGGTAGCCAAGGTACTATTTTGGCTAGCACTATTTGGTAGCTATGCTTTGGCTACCCTACCATTAGACCACCAGCCAGAGATCACACCATTTAGCGATAAAGGCAATCACTTTATAGCCTTTGCTACACTAACTATCTTGATACTATATGGATATAGAGTGAGTTATCTCAAAGCCTCTATATTGATGCTATTGTATGGTATATGGATAGAGATAACACAACTCTTTATAGTCAACAGATACGCAGAGGTGATGGATATAGTAGCTGATGCGGTTGGTATCGCTATAGGTGTAGCATCACTCTATATAGCAAAGAGATTTGCATAGTATAAGCTAGATTTGATAGTATCAAATTTTATTTTTGATCTCTCTAAAGATCAACTCTCTTTTGTAAAATCTCCTATTTTTGAGACTTTTGACCACAACATTATATCTCTTGACCTCTTATCTACATGTAAAAAAGTCAACTCCACATCTACATCATAGCTCAAGCTGTTAGAGGAGAGTTTAGGGGTTTGGTATATCAAAGACCAATCTATACGATCTTGCATAGCTCTCATCATACCCTCTCCACCTTCGACCAATACAAATGATGGTCTATCCAAAATAGCCAAATCATCTGTGACAACAACCTCTCTATCTGGTACACCAAATAGAGAGATATCTCTATCAAAATCACCATTTTTAGAGTATATCGTGACATTGGGAGCCTTCTCATCTACAAACCTACAATCAAGAGTAGGTCTATCTACCCTTACAGTATTGCCACCTATAAGCAGTTCATCACAAACAGCCCTCAATTTATGTACATGGGTGAGCGACTCTTGAGAGCTTAGGTATCCTCCGCCTATCTTACCATTGGTAGTTTGTGCCAATTTAAATAGTACAAATGCCCTACTCTGCCATATCAAGAATGGCTCTATAAGCTCTCTCGCTCTCTCCTCTAGTAGACCACCATCTCCTGTAATCCCTGCCGATATCAACCTCTCTATACCACCGCTATGCCCATCTATGGGATCTCTAAGTGCTATAGTTACCTTTTTGAGTTGTAGCTTCTCTAGTAGTATGGCACATGATGGAGTTTTACCGCTATGGTTGCATGGCTCTAGGGTTACAAATATAGAGGCTTCTTTGAAAAATTCATTAGGTAGATTACTCAAAAACATATGTGATTTATGGGCATCAAATCTATCAAAATCTATCATTTGACCAGATATCTGCTCATATGCCGATAGAAGAGCTAACACTTCAGCATGAGAAGTTCCTGCTCTTTGGTGTGCCTCTACTGCGACTATCTTATCTCTATAGGTAACTACTGCACCTACAGCTGGATTTGGGTATGTGAGACCTTGATATCGCCATGCCTTGTCGATGGCTAGTTGCATTAGTAGATGGGTCATCTATGCTCTTACTTTGGTTGGTTCCAGTCGTAGTATGTTTTTGCTTTTTTTATCTCACCATAGCTATATGACTCGTCACCATGCTTTGTCTCGACTACTATCCCATCACTATCTGCACTCTTTAGCGTACCTTTGAGTCTATCTTGTGATGGTACCGATAACTTCACCTTTTCACCTATGGCATGTTGAAAATGTTCCGGTTTGCGAAGTTTTCTCTCTATACCTGGAGAGCTTACCTCCAATCTATATCTGCCATGCATAGGTGGATGAATATCTAGAAATGGGGATAGATCGTATGATACATCAGCACAGAGATCCAAACTGACACCACCCTCTTTTGTGATATAGACACGAAATATAGTCTCATCACCCTCAGTAGCTACCTCACTATCGTAAAAGTCAGCTCCATTTGCTTTGACTATCTTTGCTATTTCGCTATCGAGGTTCATTCTGCTCTCCACTATCTTTCTGATTTGATGGTGCTACTTTGATCTGCTCAAAAAGCTCCTCTATACGACTGATCTTCTCTAATTGGTCATCAAATTCAAATGTCATACGAGGAGCTTTGAACCACCCCTCCATCTGTTTGCACTGATTTTGTATATAGCCCGATACTTTTCTAAGCTGCTTTAGTGCCTCACTCTGCTCTTTTGGAGTCAAAAATGATGGCTCAAGATATACCTTGGCATCACTTCTACCTTTTGAGCAGACCACATCTGTCACCAACAGCGAGTTGATACGACTATCGTCTAATCCACCTAGAGCTTCAGGAATGATCTCTTTTAGGACAGACTCTACTCTATGTCGCTTGATCTCCTCTTGTGTCATAGTACGACTTGCTCCTCCACATCCTTGAATGTTTCAAATATATCACCAGCTTTTATATCATTGAAATTCTCTAGCATGATACCACACTCATAACCACTTTTTACCTCTTTGGCATCTTCTGTAAATCTCTTGAGAGATGAGATAGTGCTTGTATATATGACCACACCATCACGAATAAGTCTAGCCTTGCTACCTCTCTGTATAGAGCCTTCGATTACTTTAGAGCCTGCGATAGTACCCACTTTTCCTACAGTAAATGTCTCTCGCACCTCTGCTTGTCCTGTCACCTCTTCGGTAACTACTGGAGACATCATACCACCTAGTAGTGCTTTGACATCATCTAGTAGATCATATATGATGGAGTAGGATTTTATCTCTACGCCCAACTCTTTGGCTCTCTTTTTTACAGACCCTGTAGGTCTGACATTGAAGCCTAAGATGATAGAGTTTTCACTAGCATCAGCCAATGCTACATCGCTCTCTGTCACACCACCTACACCTTCGTGAATGACATTTACTTTTACCTCTTCATTTTTGAGGTTGCCAAGAGCACCTTTGATTGCTTCTAGCGAACCTTGAACATCCGCTTTTAGTATGACTGGCAATGATCTCAATTGACCCTCTGCTATAAGTGAAGATAGATCATCAAGTGTAGCTTTTGTACTTTTAGATAGCTCTTTAGACCTTGCATACTCTGCTCTCTTGTCTGCCAACTCTCTAGCATCTCTCTCATTCTCCATAGATACAAGCACATCACCTGCACTTGGAACTTGATTGAGTCCTACTACAGCTACAGGTGTACCTGGTCCAGCCTCTTTGAGTATGGAGCCATCATCACCTCTCATAGTTCTGACTCGTCCAAATGTGTTGCCTACTATGACACTATCTCCCACTTTGAGCGTACCATTCTTGACTATGATATTTGCTACAGGTCCAAATCCTTTCTCCAAAGAACTCTCTACCACTATGGCTTTTGCCAATCTTGTAGGATCTGCCTTTAGCTCCATCACCTCTGCTTGTAGGAGTATAACATCTAGCAACTCATCTATACCCATACCACTATGTGCAGATACCTCTACAAACTCATTCTCTCCGCCCCAATCAACGGACAAGACCTCTAGCTCAGCAAGTTGCGACTTTACCATCTCTGGATTTGCACTCTCTTTATCCATCTTGTTGATAGCCACAATGAGCGGAACACCTGCTGCTTTAGCATGAGATATTGCCTCTTTTGTCTGTGGCTTTACACCATCATCTGCAGCAACTACTATGATGACGATATCGGTAGCTTGAGCCCCTCTAGCACGCATCTCTGTAAAAGCAGAGTGACCAGGAGTATCCACAAAAGTTATCTTTTTGCCATTTTTCTCTACCTGATATGCACCAACATGCTGCGTGATACCACCCGCTTCTCTATCTACTACTTTTGTAGATCTGATCCTATCTAGTAGAGATGTTTTACCATGGTCAACATGCCCCATGATAGTAATGACTGGTGGTCGCTCTTGAGGATTTTCATCCTCTACGGCATCATATGTAGATGAGTAGTCTAGCGCATCTAGTGGATTGACTGTTGTCACCTCTACTTCAAACTCATCCGAGAGTATCTCTATATCATCCTTATCCAAAAAGTCATTTTTTGTCACCATAGTGCCTAGTGTAAAGAGAACTTTGACTACCTCTCCTACACTTCTACCGACCTTTTCTGCAAACTCATATACTCTTACATTTTCTGGTATCTCTATAGTACTTACTTTTACGCTACTCTCTTCAGGTTTTGGATATCTCTTTCTCTTCTTTCTACCTCTACCAAATGTATTGTTGTGTTGAGGACGAAATGTATTTGCTTGAGGACCACGCTTTTTCTGTTCAGCTTTTCGTCTCTCATCTTGTCTCTTCATCTCTTCATATATATTTTTATCACTAAAGTCTAGTAGCACTACCTCTGCTTCGTCATATATCTCGTCACTACCACTAAAGTCTCTACCACCCATAATATCTAACTTTTCACCACTATCTTTAGCTTCTGCTACTTTTTTTGGTTTCTTCTTTTTAGGTACAGCTGGTGAGCTATCTGCCATAGATATCTTTTTCTTTACTGGAGCCCTTTTGGCTTTACGAACGATAGTTATGCCACCTCTTGAGAGAGACTTCTTCTTGGGAGTTTTTCTCTCTTCTGTTTTTTGAGGTGTCTCATTTTCTGTTTTCTCTTCTGAAACTTTCTCTTTTGAGGATTTGTCATTTGAAGCTTTTTCTTCTATAGCTTTTGCATCTTTTTTGGCTTCTCTCCCCTCATCTTTGGCTACAGCTTCTTCTCCCTTGTTGGCATCTTTTTGTTCATCTTTTTTACTGCTACTATCTTTGGCTTCTGCCTCTACTGCAGGCTCTTTTGGCTTTTTCTTGATAATAGTTATCTTAGATTTTGGAGTAGGTTTCTTAAAACTTTTTGGTAGTGTACCACTTATTGCATAATCTACGAGTATGCCTGCCTCCTCCATACTGATAGAACTATTGGCAGCTTTTACATCAAATCCCAACTCTTTCGCTTTTACCAACAATTCCCCATTGGAGAGACCTGCTTCTGCTGCGATCTCTTGGATTCTTACTTTATCCATATTTTACTAACTCCTTTAAAAACTTAACAAATTGCTCTTCGTCTTGTTTGAAACGCTTCGCTAAGCCTTTGATTTTTTTATTGTTATCTATACATTCACTACAGATATAAAAACTTCGTCCAAATCCACTATAAGCTGTTATACTACTATCAACTTGCTGTAGTCGCACCATCTCATTTTGTCTATTTCTCTGACGACATGAGAGACACATACGAATTTGTTTTTTATTTTTCACGCAATTATACCTAAAAAGAGTTTAACTCTTTGCTGTAGCACCATAATTATCTAGTGCTTTATCGAAAACTCTATATTTTGGAAACCTATTTTGCAACACTTTTCTAATCTTTTCAGAATCATCTGCATAACATAGTGAAAAAAATGTAGAACCACTTCCAGATAGTGTACTCATGATAGCACCGCTCTTAAGTGCTATTTTTTGCACCTCAAACAACTCTGGCATCATCTTCATTCGTCTTGTTTGATGCAACTTATCTTTGGATGCTATACGAAGCAGATCCCAAGACTCACTCATAAATAGACCTGTCATAAATGCTGCTCTTGATAGTGAATATACTGTCTCCTCTTTCTTATATACTTTTGGTAGTACTGTTCTAGAGCGTGCTGTAGATATAGTCTTGTCAGGTACCACCAATACAGCACGAAGATAGTCAGGCAATCTTCGTTTTTTGCTATATACTCTATCTCCCTCTACACAAGCGACATTGAATCCACCCATAACAGCTGGTGTTATATTGTCAGGGTGATGTTCATATCTCAATGCACGATTTAGTATCTCTCGTTTATTGTATTTGACACCAGCTGCTGTATATGCTGCTGTGATAGATGCCACTATAACTGCTGAAGAGCTACCCAATCCTCTTGAGATAGGTATCCTGTTTGTAAACTCGAAACGAAATATAGCCTCTTGATTGGTTAATCTTTTGTAGTTTTCATTGAATATATTTAAAAAAAGTATATTTTTTTTAATCCTAGGACTATCTGACCCCTCACCCTTTGTGGATACACTTAAAAACTGTGATGGCTTTATGATGATCTCATTTCTTAAATCTATAGCCAACCCCAAAGAGTCAAATCCTGGTCCTAGATTGGCACTTGTTGCAGGTACACTTATAAGCACAAATCTCCTTTTCTTCTATACTGCTGGTAGTTGATAGTCTGGTATAGAACCCGACACTACATCAAGATCGGAAATATCTTTAGGTAGTTCAAACTCTTGCACAATGGGTCTATCAAACCTTTTTGTTATTATAGTCTCTTTCTCTTTGATAAAATAGAGATTTCCAATAGCTTTGATAGGTTTCTCTCCATTGAGTAGAAAAGCACTACATCCAAAGAGTGGTATACCGCGTATTATCTCTATACTCTTCAATATTATATATGTCAATTTGATGGACATATAGCTACCTGGTCCATGACTATATATGATAGATGATATATCATATCTGTCTATTATATCTTTGATGAGAACCATAAGTATGTCAGAGGTCTTTTTGCTACTCTCTATCTCTTCGATCAACAGATTATCTGCATAAACCCCCAACTTTAAAGGGCTAGAGATAGATATAATGAGTAGCTTATAACTATGCGAAACTTTTTGCAAACTCTCTGCTCTGTAGAGATTCTATGGCTACTATCTCATAGTTTTTACTATCTGCAAGTAGAGCCTTCGTCAATAGATGATTTAGATGATGGCTACCTGCAAATGCACTATATGCACCCAAAATATTGTATCCTGAAACCATCATATCGCCCATAGCATCAAGTATTTTGTGTCTTACAAACTCATCTTCAAATCTAAGACCCTCTGGATTTAGTATCTTGTGATCATCCAATCCTATAGCATTTTGGAGAGTAGCACCTAGTGCCAAGTTGATACTCTGTAGATACTGTATATCTTTTGCAAAGCCGAAAGTCCTTGCTCTAGCTATATTCTCTACAAAATTCTCTCTACTAAGCTCAAAGCTACTACTCTGATGACCTATGATAGGGTGATTGAAATCTATCTCAAAATCAAATGTCGCAACAGATGATGGTGAGAGCTTCACATACTTCTCTCCCTCTCTCACTTCGATATCTTTTACTATACGAATAATCTGCTTACTCTTCTCTTGGTCAACTATACCTGCCTCATCTAGCAGTAGACAGAAACTTATAGCACTTCCATCCATCACAGGCATCTCATTGCCATCTACTATGACACGAATATTATCTATACCATAAGCATATATGACTGACAAAAAATGCTCTATAGTAGATATAGATCCTCTCTCGTTGCCTATGACTGTAGCCATTTGAGTATTTATGACATTTTTTGGCGATAGAGGGATACTTATAGCTAAATCTTCTCTATAAAATACAATACCTGCATCTACGCCCAATGGCTCAAGCCTAAGTTTTATAGGTTCTCCAGTATGAAGTCCAATACCTAACACTTCGACTGCTTGTGCGATGGTTCTCTGCTTCATCTTCTCTCCTATTTCTCTAATGAGAAATCTATTAGGAGATTATAACATAAATTATAGAAAACTAAGAGTGTTTATCCAAAAACAATAGATATCTCTCTATTTTTTACTATCTGAGACCTTGATAGCGTTGGTTTTTTTTGAGGTACCGACTATTATCTCATCTGCATCGTTAAAGATCTTATTGATATTATCTCTAATCCATTTACTATCTAGCCACTCTACAGGTCTCACCTCTATACCTTGCACCAATATACCAAAGTGTAGATGATCTCCTAGTGCCAATCCAGTCATACCAGTCTTGGCTATAGTCTCGCCAGCCTTTATCTCATCACCCTCTTTTACATCTACTGTAGAGCAGTGACCATATAGTGTATATAGTCCCAATCCATGGTCAATTATAGGCATATTTCCATATATGCCATTGTAGTCAGAAAATACAATTTTACCACTATTTGATGAAACTATAGGAGCCATCTTTGTACTTGCCATATCGTATCCTAAGTGGTATGATTCGGATATGATATTTGACTTTTTCTTATAATAGTAGTATCTATGATCTCCAAAATTTGCAACCTTTTTACCATTTTTAAGCGGATAGAACTTCTTGATCTTCCAACTATCTAGCATCTCGTTGGATAGGTTTGATGTATATTTATGTATCAGATTTTCGTTGTCTATACGCATAGTCTCATTGACAGCTTTTAGCCTCTCCAATCTATCTGCTTTCATATATTTACTATCTTGCTCTGCCAAATCTGTGATCTTACCATCTATAAACTTATCCGACGCTCTGATGGTAGAGGTGCGATACTTTCTCTTTTTGACATAAAATGGTATCACTGCCGCTCTTTTGTTGCCTGCTCTATCTTGTGCTACGACTTTGGCTTGGAAGCTATCTTCTCTAAATGGCCAAGCTATAAGCGATACAAAATATCCACTCTTCTTGTATGGCTGTACTTTAAACTTATGGTTTGCAGCTTCTACATACAACTCTGACAACTTATCATCATCAGAAGCTTGAAATATCACCAATGCACTTCCACCTTGAGTCACACTGTATGAGTTTGAGACTATATTTACATTGGGTCGGCGATAATCTATCTTGAGAGGAATCTTTTGGGTTACTTCATTTCCACTCAAATAGTTCCATTTGCTGCTATCGCCTACTGCGACATTGAGATATAGTACTTTAGCTTTTCTATCCAATCCCGCTTTTGGATATTTGACCAAAATAGTTTTGCGTTTAGTATCGGTCAAATTATCAGCTCTAGCCACCACTACCTCTTTCACTCCATCACTTAGTGTGATTTGGTAATGTTTGATACCTACATTATCAGATAGCACCACCTTTAAAGGATCTTTAGTGTTCCAATAACTATATTTTGGCATCTCTATCTTGGGTGGAACTTGTTCAAACTCATCTGCTGTATACAGATAGATCGTCCCTGCACCCACAATACCAAATATAAATAGTAGCAATACTATCCATCCTATACTACTTCGCTTCCGTCCTCTTCGTCTCACTATCTTCTCCATTTCATATCTGTAAATTCCAAACTATCCATTAAAATCATAAAATTGGCATAATCTGGTTTAATTTTTTTAGAATTTTATCTAAAACCTCTTCAAGATTGGTGATATCGACATTAAAACCACAAGCTTGTGCATGTCCACCGCCACCAAACTCTTGTGCTATGCCTGCTATATCTATGCTCTTACTTCTAAGAGATACTTTGATACCATCTTTTTGAGATATGAGAACTATAGCCACTTCTACTGTCGAAATGGTGCGACCTATATCTGCTATATCTACCATATCTCTCATCTTAGCTCCTGTATCCTCTATCATCTGATTGTCTATCTTTATAGAAGATATCATAGCATTGTGATGTAGCTCTAGCGTATCTAAAGCTCTTGCCATTATTCGTATAGATGCCAATGAACGACGATAGGTCAAATTGTGAGAGACCTCTTGATGGTTTGCACCACCACGCATCAGCTCCATAGCAAAGTTGAATGTATCTTGTGTGATATTACTTGTAGTGAAGTGTTGCGTATCTGATAGTAGTGCTGCATAGAAACAGGTGGCACTATCTTTGCCTATATCAAACTCCTTAGAGAACTCTATATAAGCTTTATGTGAAGCCGAACATAAAGCTTCATCTACAAAATTTAGACTGCCATAGTAGCTATTTGTTCTATGGTGATCTATATTGACTATCTCTCTGTCATTTAGGTCAAACCCCAACCTATCTATACTTCCACAATCACATGCGATAATGAGACTATCGTCATAACTCATCTCTCTTTTTATCTTGCTGTAGTTTGGCAAAAAGTCCAAATATTTTGGCAACTCTTTGGAGTAGTTGACCACCTCTACACGCTTACCATACTCTCTAAGCAAAGCATATATGCCTAGTGTCGTACCAATGGCATCGGCATCTGGATTGATATGTGATACTATAGTGATAGTGCGATAACTATCTATCATATCTTTGAGTTGACTATTTGATACGCATTTGCTTTTCAAAGTTACTCTACCTTCATAGATAGATCTATCCAGTTGGCTTGATGTATTATACTACCTGATGATATAGCATCTACACCTGTTTGGGCTACAGCTTTTATAGTCTCTAGTGTTATGTTACCACTAGCTTCTAGTAGCACATGTGGGTGATTTGCATCTCTATAAGCTACCACTTTGCGTATGGCATCCAGTGACATATTGTCACACATCACTATATCTGCTCCTGCACTCATAGCTCTCTTGACCATCTCCATATCTTCGCACTCTATCTCTACTTTGGAGGTAAATGGTATCTTGCGTCTGACCTCTTGCATAAAGCCATCTAAATCATCTATAGTCTTTAGATGCGTATCTTTGAGCATTAGACTATCATCCAAACCCATACGATGGTTGATACCGCCACCACACCTCACTGCATACTTCTCAAACTCTCTTAGGAGTGGTCGAGTCTTTCTGGTATCTAGCAGTTTTACACTTGTATCGGATATAGCATCCACATATTTAGCCGTTAGTGTAGCTATAGATGAGGCATGCAGGGCTATATCCAATATAGATCTCTCAAGCGATAATATACTCTTTGAATCTCCAGAGACAAAGAGTAGCTTATCTCCTATCTCAAATCTATCCCCATCTCTCACTATCCATTCACAAGATATATGGTAGATCTCTGCCAATCTATCTATATATTCGCATCCACCAAAGACTCCACTACTTTTTGCCACTATATATGCACGGATAGGCTTTGAGTGACTGATACGAGCAAAGAGATCACCTCTACCCAAATCCTCCGCTACCATATCTCTAATAAAACGCTCTTTTTGCACAGCTATCCTTCACTATAAAATATATCGCCATTATATCAATGTAGCTATTAGAGATAGTAGTCTACCATAAATAAATTTCTTGTATAACTCTAATAAAATTATGGTAGAATTCGAAAAATTTTAATACGACCTTTTGCAAGAGGTCCATCCCACAAACTGAGAGTACAATAATGACAGAATTTGATTACTATGAGATATTGGAAGTTAGTAGAGATTGTAGCGGTGCAGAGCTCAAGAAGTCATATCGCAAATTGGCAATGAAGTATCATCCAGATCGTAATCCTGACGACAAAGCAGCAGAAGAGAAGTTTAAGCAGATAAATGAAGCCTACCAAGTATTGAGCGATGATGAGAAACGATCCATCTATGACAGATATGGCAAAGATGGTCTCAATCGCCAAGGTGCTGGAGGTTTTGGTGGTGGAATGGATGATATGATGGATATCTTCAACTCTATGTTTGGAGGTGGTGGCGGAGGCTTCGGTAGAGGCTTCGGACACTCCAGACGAGACCCAAGTCAAAAGTATACACTTGATTTTGAGATGGAGCTCAAGCTTGCATTCAATGAAGCTGTATTTGGGTGTGAAAAGAAGATAGATATATCATACAAAACTTCATGTAGTGAGTGCAAAGGTACAGGAGCAAAGGATGGCAAGCTAGATACTTGTGACTATTGTGGTGGTCAGGGTCAAGTAGTAATGCGTCAAGGTCCTATGACATTTGCACAGACTTGCCCTAAGTGTAAAGGTGAAGGCAAAAAGATCATCACCAAATGTACCAAATGTGGTGGAAAAGGCTACAAGAGTGTAGATGAGACTATCACTATCAACATACCTGCTGGTGTAGATAGTGGTAACAGACTTAGAGTACAAGGCTACGGCAACGAAGATAGACATGGTCGTCGTGGAGACCTATATCTTACATTTTATGTAGAGGAGGATGAGAACTTTGTCAGAAATGGTAACGATATATATATGGAGGTACCAGTATTTTTCACACAAGCCATACTAGGTGACACCATCAACATACCATCACTAGATGGTGAGTTGAAACTAGAGCTAAAACCAGGCACCAAAGATAAAGAGCATTTCATCTTCAACGGTGAAGGTGTAGCAGATGTCCATAGTGGCAGAAAAGGTCGCCTCATAGCCCAAGTACAGCTCAAGCTACCGAAAAAACTCACAGATGAGCAGAGAGAGCTACTACTAAAACTTCAAGAGAGCTTTGGTGTAGAGAGTACTCCTCACAAAAATACACTAGATGATGTTTTTGACCGCGTAAAGAGCTGGTTTAAGTAGAGTATGATTTGGAGATATTGCTCCTACTAGTAAAGCCAACAAAATAGATGCTTAGGAGGTGGTGCTTCAGCTTCGCACCATCATAGAAACTGTAAAAGCGAGGAAGCACCTCTTATTAACTTCTTATTAACTTCTATTACACTATAATTCCGCCAAATTATTATTGTAAGGACTTATTATGATTAGACGCATACCTTGGTGGGTTGGTGCTATTTTGATGGCACTACTTCTACTCTTTACCTTTTCGACATTTGGAGCCAATAGACCATTTGGTGCATCCACATATGTACCTTATTTTTCAGGTATCATATTTGATCTAGACCCACAAAAATATCCATACCTTCAAGAGGTTCACTTTGCAGGTGCATGGGAGGGTGTTATGCTCTTAGGTGCACTGGTAGGTGGATTTTTGACCTCTGTATTTTTGACAAAAAGTTTTCGTATCTCTACGATACCGACAGGATGGAAAAAATACAAAAACAACTCTGTAATATCGAGACTTATTTGGAGTTTTGTGAGCGGCTTTTTCCTAATCATAGGTGCACGCTTAGCGGGTGGTTGTACAAGTGGTCACTTCTTAAGTGGTATGGCACAGACTGCTTTTAGTAGTATGATATTTGGAGCTGTTGTCCTCATAAGCATCGTTATTACAGGAAAAATTTTTTATAAAAGTGAGCCAAACAATGATTGATAGAATAATGAATATGTTTACAACCGTCTCAAATGAAGCACACGGTTCTCTCTTCGTAGTATTTTTGATAGGAGTCGTATTTGGAGCCATCATACAGTATACAAGGGTGGACAAATTTGAAAAAATTGCAGGTTTTGCAATGCTTAAAGATACAGTTGTACCAAAGATGCTATTTATGGCAATTGGACTTGCAAGCATAGGTCTCTATTTTATGACTGAAGCGGGTCTTGCATCATACCATCCAAAACCAATCATGCTTGGTGGACTTATTATAGGTGCCATTATCTTTGGAATCTCTATGGCTATTTTAGGAAAATGTCCAGGAACTGGTCCTATCTCAATCGCAGAGGGGAGAATAGATGTTCTTGTCGGTGCGATAGGTGGAATTTTTGGGGGACTTGTCTTTACACTCTATTTTGATACCTTCAAGATTTTGATGGGAGAAAATCTCGGAAAAGGGACTCTACTGAAGTACTTTGAAGGAAATGAGACTATGACAGTACTAATCTTTGGGATTGCATTGATTGTTATCAGTTTTTTAATTCCTCTTCGCCAAGAGCTTGATGAAGCAGATCTCCAACAGCTAAAAGATTAAGCCAACAAAGATCATCTCTTTCTTGATGATCTTTTCTAAATAAACATGCGAGAGTTGCAAGTGTCACAACAGCCTCTTATTAGAGTCCACAAAGCTCTCTCAATGAAAATCCTCTCTATATCTCTATCGAACCTATCATAGCCTATCGCAACACCTATATACTAAAGTCTTTTAAGTCTCTTTCGCTGAGTTTTAAATATATTTAGTTAAAATACCATCCAATAGTCATGTCAACAAATAAGATATAGATAAAAAGGATAAAGATGCAAGATATAGATGTAGAAGCACTCAAAAAGGATAAAGATTTTTTAGCAAACTTGGTACTGCTAGAAGAGGAGATGAATGAGCAAAAAAGTATAGAGAAAGGGTATCAACTACTCGATGCTCTTTTGGTGGTAAGTGAAGATGAAGATAAGATAAATGATGTCTTTACATTCATACTCAAAGAGGCGTTTGATAAATTGGCAGAGTATCTAAGCAAACAGAGAGGTTTTGACCTTGATGTCAAAGAGGAGCTATTTACCGCTAGAGCCATATATGAACATGCTATAGAGAGATATAGTGAAAATGACAAAAAGGGTGCAAAAGAGCTATTTCAAGTACTACACTACATGGTGGACAATGAGGAGCTAAAGAACTCCATGATGGTACATGCAGTATGCGTGATGCAAGGAAAAAGTTTTGACACATTTATATCTGAAATCGTAGATGCAGAGAAGTATGATGTAGAAGACAACTTAGCATACTTTTTGCAACATTTCAAGATAGACACACAGGAGTTTTTGGAGAGTAATAGCAAGCTTGTGGAGCAAGCAAAAGATGAACTCAAAGTGCTAGAAGAGGATTAAATGAAGATTCATTTTATTGGTATAGGGGGTATAGGACTCTCTGCATTAGCAAAGTTTCTCTCAAATGATGGTCACGCCATCAGTGGTTCAGATATCAGACAGAGCGAAATCACAAACGACCTAGCGACCAACTATGGTGCTAAGATCACTATACCTCATCACAAAGATGCTGTAGAGGGTGCAGATAGAGTCATATACTCGGCAGCAGTACGCAAAAACAATCCAGAGTATATAAATGCTGATACTCTAGGCATAGAGCTACTATCTCGCAAAGACTCTCTCTTGTCTATATTGGGAGACAAAGAGGTATATGCAGTAGGTGGAGCTCATGGCAAGAGTACCACCTCTGCCATACTAGCATCTATATTGCCTCACACCAATGCACTCATAGGTGCCATATCTAAAGAGTTTGGCTCAAATGTAAGAAATTATGCGAACAATAAGGTGGTATTTGAAGCTGATGAGAGTGATGAGAGCTTCCTCAACTCCAATCCACATCTAGCCATAGTCACCAATGTAGAGCCAGAACATATGGAGTATTATGAGTATGACGAAGATAGATTTTATGGTGCATACAAAAACTTTTTGACATTGGCAAAAACAAGAGTCATCAATGCAGAAGATCCATTCCTCTCTAGCATCCAATTAGATAGCATCAAACTATACCCAAGTCGTGATATAAAAAATATAAGATATGTACTCATAGATGGAGAGCCTCACACAAGATTTGAGCTTCTCGATTTTGGGAGTTTTGATCTCTTTGGATTGGGTGAGCATATAGCACTTGATGCAGCATTGGCGATATTGGCGGCACTAAAATTGGGAGAGGATATAGAAGCCATAAGAGCAAATATCTTGAGATACAAAGGTATCAAAAAGCGATTTGATATAGTACTCAATAGTGAAAATATGGTAGTCATAGACGACTATGGACATCACCCTACAGAGATAAAAGCCACTATGCAGTCACTGCAAGAGTACGCATCGCTTCGTGACTTCAAAAAGCTTAGTGTCATATGGCAACCACACAAATATAGCAGAACTATGGATAATCTATCGGCATTTGTAGAGTGTTTTGAAGGTGTGGATGAGTTGGTGATACTACCTATATGGTCAGCTGGTGAGTTAGAGATAGATATAGATCTCAAAGGGGCATTTAGTAGATACAATCTCACTATGGCAGATAGCATCACCCAAGAGGATGGTATAGTCAAAGTCTACAAAGATGGTCATCTAATCAAAAGTTTCTCGGATGGATTGGTGACAGCATTTGGTGCAGGTGATATCACTTATCAGATCAGAGGAGAGTTGTAGAGATGGCTCAAAAGATCAAGATATTTACTACCACTATCATAGGTGGTAAATTTAAGGGTAAGAGGTTGGATATACCTGCCATAGATACCACTAGAGGTTCAAAATCTATACTCAAAGAGTCACTATTTAATACTATACAGTTCGATCTGATAGACAAGAACTTCGTAGAGGTCTTTTCTGGTAGTGGGTCTATAGGTTTGGAAGCATTGAGTCGTGGTGCAGGCGAGTGCTACTTCATAGAGTACAACAAGCAGGCATACACCATACTACAAGAGAATGTTCGTAGATTGGATCCATCGAAATCTCATCTATTTTATGGAGATAGTTTCGAGAAGTTTGATATAGTCCAAGAGATAGTAAAAAAGAGTGGCCAAAAGAGCTACTTCTATTTCGACCCACCATTCTCTACAAGAGATGGTATGGATGAAATCTATGACAAGACTCTGACTCTCATAGAGAGTATAGACCCCACCCATTGCGAGATGGCTATAGTAGAGCATATGACAAAACTAGATATGCCTCAAGTTATAGGTGGACTCAAATTTATCAAACGCAAAAAATTTGGTAGAAGCACACTAAGTTATTTTGCCCCAAAAGATAGTGATGAAAAGTAGAGGCTCTATTCACACAACTCGCTTTCCTGTAGTAAGTATATCTATATTGATAGCTATATTTACACTATCATTTATAGCCCCTCTACTATACAATCTATCTCCATTTGAATTAGACAAAGATATCATACTCCAAGCCCCAAGTCTGGATCATCTTTTGGGTACAGATAGACTAGGTAGAGATATACTTGCAAGAGTGATGCATGGAGGACAAGTGTCACTACTCATAGGCATAGGCTCGGCAGTCATAGCTTCTCTAATCGGACTGCTGTTGGGTGTAAGTGCTGGATATTTTAGAGGATATTTTGACAAAAGCTTTGTAGTTATAGTCGATCTATTTCTTACATTTCCTACATTTTTCCTACTTCTTGCTATGGTGAGCTATATATCTGCATCTACCATGATACTCATAGTAGTCATATCTGTCACAGGCTGGATGGGTACATCTCGTCTCATAAGAGCAGAGAGCTATCGCATAGCAAATCAACCATATATCAAACTACTCACTCTATCTAAGGTCTCCAATACAAAAATAATCTTCAAATACTTTCTACCCCTACTTGCTCCTATATTTTTCGTGAGTTTTACATTTGGCGTGAGTGGTGCGATACTCGCAGAGAGTGGATTGAGCTATCTAGGTCTAGGTGTCACACCACCAAATATGAGCTGGGGTAGTATATTGAGTGAGGGCAAATCTGTCATGCAGATAGCTTGGTGGGTTAGTTTTTTCCCTGGATTGATGATATTTCTCGTCACCTTCTCTCTCATACAGATAAGCGACTATCTACAGCAGATTACAAACAAAAAAGAGAGTTTACACTAGAATTTTTCATCAATACTATTGGACTCGACTCAATCAATATTGAGATAGAAGGAGACAATAAAATTCCATTACACTTTAAGATATATTAACTCCATTTTGTATTATAATAGCATATCTATTAAATACATTTAATACCAAAGGAGTCTATATGACCCCCATTCTCTCCAAACTATCCAAACAATTTTTATCCAAAAAGAGTTCAAATTTCAAAAGATTTCTCTATGAAGAGATTGATTTTGATGCCAATATTGTTGGTATCAAAGGGGGAAGAGGTTCAGGAAAAACAACACTTTTGCATCAATATGCCAAAAGCTCCAAATTTAAAAAATCTCAAATTTTATATATCTCATGTGACCACCCTGCAATGATAGGTCAAAATCTTTATGAGATAGCCGATGAGTTTAGTGCTTATGGTGGTAAGTTATTGATTTTAGATGAAATTCATAAAATAGATAATTTTGCTTCTCATATTAAAGCGATGTATGATTTCAATGATATACAGGTACTTTTTTCAGGTTCATCAGCGATGAAAATTGAGCATGAGTTAGGAGATTTGTCACGAAGAGCTTTAATCTACGATATGCCTATACTCTCTTTTCGTGAATTTTTATCTCTTAAAAATATAGCCCACTTTCCAAAATACTCCTTGGAAGATATTTTAGAAAATCATGAAGATATAGCCATGGAGATAGCCCAAGAGATAAAACCATTAGCTCTTTTTGAGGAGTATTTAGAGTATGGAGCTTATCCGTTTTTTAAAGAGGGAGAAAACTCTTATCATAGCAGATTAATGGAGATAGTCAATATAACCATCGATAGTGATCTCTCGTCACTCTT
>FPHC01000052.1_pt1 | contig 21511 bp, 25 predicted proteins | sample 1057211 | NCBI WGS metagenome assembly FPHC01 (sample SAMEA4473313, study PRJEB15554) | hydrothermal vent metagenome | biome: marine basaltic hydrothermal vent biome; feature: marine hydrothermal vent; material: water | place: Pacific Ocean | collected 2011-06-14/2011-07-23 | depth 1199 m
TATAGTTTGTTTAAAAAAACTACACTCCTGCCATTCAATCTCCACTTTTATGATATAGTTCTTAAAAGTAAAGGCAAAATATCATGCCAACAAGACCAAGAATAGATATATCAGGTTATCATCATATTACAAATCAAGATATATGACTTCTGAGCTTTATCTCTATGTACTGATATGATATATAGAGCTTTAACACCAATTCAGCTAAAATAACACCAAATATTGAGTTGAAAGTAAAGCTATGCAATATAAAATATTCTGCGATGAGAGTAATCACTTATTAAATACTAAATCCAATTTAATGGTTAATGGTGCTATCTTGGCTAATGAAGAAAATGTTGAAGAGATAAACCGATATATTAAACACTTAAAACATAAACATAACTATTTTAATGAACTGAAATGGACAAAACTTCTCAACTCAAAAAAAGAGTTTTATAAAGAGTTAATAGATTACTTTTTTGAGAGTGATATGAGATTTAAAGCTACTTTTATCCCCAATAAGAAAGAGAATATTCATAAGATATATGGGAACTCTCATGATGAGTTTTACTATATTGTCTATTTTTATACCATGAGAAATTTTATGAATAAATCTGATGAATATAAGATTTATCTTGATTACAAAGATATAAATGGTGGGAAACGCATTAAAAAACTCAAAGAGACTTTGGGTAAACAAGCTAAGGCGTGTGACATCTATATTATTCAATCCCAAGAGTCACAGATTTTGCAACTTTGTGATATTTTCATAGGGGCAATTGGCTATAAAAATAGAACTGACCTCAATACAAAAGAGAGTGAGATAAAACTTTTTATTATTGCGTATCTTGAAGAGAAATTGGGTTATCCTTTGGTGGCTACTACACCGTGGATTGAGAAGTTTAATATTTTTAGATGGTATTTGGGATAGCTATGTTTATTTTAACTTCTATGACGCTGTCAACTCTCAATATCAGAGGTATTGAAGAGCTATTTGCTATTTTTAAAAGAGATTTTATAGATAATGAAACCTATCTAACCAAAGAAGAACAGAGCTATCTTATTAATGTCAAAAAAGAGCATTGTTGCCCTTGCCCATTTGGAAATACTCCAAAGCCTGAAAGATTTTGGCATATCATTACCAAAGATGAATATAACCCAAGAGCTAGAAATAATCCATGTCCAAACGATAAAGAAAAAAACCGTAAATATGATGAAGCACGAGCTAAACGGATTCATTGGATAAAAATCATTATTGACAATTGGCAGAGTGATAAAGATATAAAACACTTCTATCAAAAAAGAGGAAACAAGAAAAACTTAATTATTTGGCATACCAAAAGGGATTTTTTGGTTATTATCCGAAAAGAGAGTAATAGTTCAGATAGATTTTTGATTTCATCTTATCTAATATTTCGTAGTGAAATTAGAAGATATGAAAAACAGTTAAAAGAGTATGAAGAAAATGCACCTATAGGCAACGAGTGGTTTTAAAAGTTGGTCGCTCATACGGCAGAGCGTAGCCACTTGTAGAAGTTGGACTTCTCATACCTCACAGATGTGATTTGGTATGTCAAGATAGGGTTATTATGCCATATGTTTGGTTAAGGTAAGATAAAAATACACCCCACTGTCAAATCCCCACTTTTATAATATAGTTCTTAAAAGCAAAGTAGAGATATCATGTCAGAAAGACCAAAAATAGATATAGTAGATTATCACTATATTGTAAACCGTGGTGTAGTAGTGTTGTGTTGTATTGATATAGAAAAAGATACAACAGGAACAAAAAGGGCAAAATATGAAATCTCTCAGAGAGTTAGATAAATTTGATAAACCAAGAGAAAAGTTGGCGGCTAAGGGTGTAGAGGCGTTGAAAAATGATGAGCTGTTGTCGGTTTTGCTCGGCTCTGGAGTCAAAGGAAAAGATGTCCGCAAACTATCCAAGGAGATCATATCACTCTTTGATAATGATTTTGATGGATTGGGTCTGGATAATTTATGTGAGATACATGGGCTAGGGCAGGCTAAAGCTTCACAGATATTGGCTGCTATAGAGCTATCGAGGAGATATCTCATCAAAAACAATAGACGGATATCATCGGCAAAAGATGTATATGATGAGCTTGCATCCTTTAGAGATAAGAGGCAGGAGTATTTTCTCACCATTACGCTAGATGGAGCTTCGCACATCATCAATACTCGTACAGTTTTCATAGGTACACTTAACCAAAGCATGGTACATCCTAGAGAAGTGTTTGTGGATGCTATCAGCGATAGATCAGCAGGTATCATCATAGCACACAATCACCCATCAGGCACACTTCAAGCGAGTAGTTCAGATATTCGCATCACCCAAAGACTACAAGAGGTAGCAAAGGTGGTAGGGATAGAGTTGTTAGACCATGTCATAATCACAAGAGATGGATATTATAGCTTTTCTGATGAGGGATTACTGTAGACTACAGAATAATTTGATATAATAAACCAAAATATAATAGCAAAGAAGAGAGAGTAATGATCAAACTTATAACAGACTATCAAGCTCGTTGGATTACAGGTATAGCACTGCTAGCATTAGTAGGTTTTATAGGGTGGATAGACAACTTTTTCATCATGTGGAGTTTTTTGGGTGTTATCTACATATTTGCATTTTATGAAGCTATGCAACTCTTCAGGCTTGTCAATACCGCTATCTACTTTTGGGCTCTGCTGCTTTGGATACTCGCATACTTCTACCCAAATCCAGATGATCTGTTTTTCCTATTTATGATCATATTTGGTGGTACACTAGCTTACAATCCCAACTTCAATCCAAAACTTATATTACCATTTCTATATCCTGTGAGTGGTATACTCTTTTTCTTGATACTCTATCAAGATTATGGCATAGGCTATATGGGTTGGCTGCTTGTCACAGTGGCTATGACTGACATGGGAGCATTTTTTGTAGGCAAGATGATAGGTAAGACCAAATTTTCCGATACATCGCCCAACAAGACCTTGGAGGGTGTCGTAGGTGGAGTAGTGGTCGCTACAGCTGCTGGTACTTATGTGGGTATGCTTGTAGAGACTATGTATGTAGCGATATTTGTCACTCTCTTTACGGCAATATCATCTATATTTGGAGATCTATTTGAGAGCTATCTCAAGAGAGAGGCGGGAGTCAAAGATAGTGGAGATTTACTTCCTGGACATGGTGGTATACTTGACCGTATAGATGGATATCTATTTGCAGCTATCATTATGGTAATCACACTTAGGTCACTCTCATAATGCCTAGCTCTATAGTATTGCTAGGCTCCACAGGCTCTATAGGTGTCAATACGCTAGAGGTAGCCTCTCGCTATGGCATAGAGATAGAGGCACTCGTGGCAGGTAAAAATATCTATCTCTTGAATGAACAGATAGAGAGATACAATCCAAAGTATGTGGCTATAGCAGATGAAGCAGATCGTGACTTGGTTGACCATCAAAATATCTTTTGTGGAGATAGTGGAATCATAGAGATTCTTGAGAGAAGTCGTAGTCAGTTAGTAGTCAATGCACTAGTGGGCTATGTGGGGTTGGCTCCTACACTTAAGTCTATTGAGTTGGGCAAAAGAGTGGCTTTGGCAAATAAAGAGTCTCTTGTAGTGGCGGGTCAATTTATAGATATGACACAGATAGTTCCTATAGATAGTGAGCATTTTGGACTCTGGTATCTTATGGGTGCTCGTCCTGTATCCAAGCTATATATTACAGCGAGTGGTGGGGCATTTAGAGAGTGGGATATAGCTGATATGCACCGTGCTACATTTGCAGAAGCACTCAATCATCCCAACTGGTCTATGGGGAACAAGATCACTATAGATAGTGCTACTATGACCAATAAGCTCTTTGAGATGCTCGAAGCAAAGTGGCTATTTGATACTATAAATATAGATGCCTATATCGAGAAAAAATCAATCATACACGCTCTAGTAGAGTTCAATGATGGCTCAACCACTGCACATTTGGCTGGTGTAGATATGAAGCTCCCCATAGCATTTGCACTCAAGGGTCATGTAGAAGAGAAGATACTGCCACCTGTCGATCTGCTATCTATGGGATCTATAGAGTTTTTGCCTATCACAAGTGAGAGATACCCTATATGGGATATAAAGGATCATATATTGACTAATCCCCATCTAGGTGTCGTAGTAAATGCAGCGAATGAAGAGGCTATTAAGAGGTTTGAAAGTAATAGATGCAACTTCTTTGATATGAGCAAAATAGTGCTAGATGCTTACAAAAAGTTTGATGATGTTATGCCAAATAGCATCAGTGATATCATAGAGATAGATAGAGAGGTCAGGGAGTACCTCCATAGTGGTATATAGATATGAATAAGAGAGTATTGATACTGCATGGATGGGGTGGGAGTGACTATCCTCACTGGCAGAGCCACTTAGCTTGTAGAGTAGCTCGGGATTATGGCACAGTCTCCTTTCCTCTGCTGGACAATTGCCACTTCCCAAGCAAAAATAGATGGATGAGGCAGGTGAAGCAACTACTCAAAGAGTTTGACCCCGATATCGTAGTCTGCCACTCACTAGCAAATACTCTATGGTTATGGCTCTGTGCCGATGGGGATATAGATACGATAGAGAGACTTATAATGGTTTCGCCACCTAGTCTCACCACTGATGTAGATACCATAAAGAGTTTCTTTCCTGCACCTATGCCTGAACAGTTATATGCTGATGAAGTGGCTATGGTAGTCTCTGATAATGATCCATATATAGATATAGATGAAGCCAAAAAGATATCGGAGCATTATGATATACCTCTGCACATCATAAAAGATGCTGGCCACATCAATGCGGATAGTGGCTATGGTAGATTTGAATTTGTAGAAGATATGGTGCTTCTATGACAGATGAACTGTGATATACTTCTATCAAAAAAGGTAATGATGTTATGTTGGTAGCACCTAGTATATTGTCGGCAGATTTTGGAAATCTAGCTAGAGATGTTGAGGCTATTTGTGATGGTGGATGTGATCTGGTACATGTGGATGTGATGGATGGACACTTCGTTCCCAATCTCACCATAGGACCCGTAGTAGTGGATGCGGTGGCAAAAGCCGCTACAAAACCACTAGATATACATCTCATGGTAGAGAACAATAGCTTCTTTGTAGATCTTTTTGCACCACTCAAGCCAGAGTATATTTCGTTTCATTATGAAGAGGAGAAACACCCACATAGATTGATACAAAAGATAAGATCTCTAGGCATCAAGCCTGCTATTGTACTCAATCCACATACAGTGCCAGAGGCTATAGAGCTTCTGATAGAGGATTTGGATATGGTGCTTTTGATGAGTGTCAATCCAGGCTTTGGCGGACAGAGATTTATACCATCTGTACTAGAGAGAGCCATAAGACTCAAAGATATCATAGTCAAGAGAAATCCTAACTGCCTCATAGAGGTAGATGGCGGAGTGAATGATCAAAATATCCATGCACTCAAAGAGGCAGGAGTGGATGTGGTGGTAGCAGGTTCATATGTCTATGGTCATAAAGATGGTATAGCTACAGCTATATCAACTCTCAAATAGTAAGATAGATCCGTGAGAGTAAAAATATGTGGTATCACAAATCTAAAAGATGCCCTATATGCTGTAGAGTGTGGTGCTGATGCTTTAGGATTTGTCTTTTATGAGAAGTCACCTCGCTATATATCTGTAGAGGATGCGAGAGCTATCGCTGACTCATTACCACCATTTGTAGAGTTGGTAGGGCTATTTGTCAACAGATCAGTAGAGGATATAGATGAGATCTCTGCAGAAGCTGGCATGACGCTAGCACAGATTCATTTCGATATAGATGAGCAGTTTTTAGATGATATAAGTGTGCGAAATCTACCTGTAGTGAGAGCCAAATCTCCAGAGGATATAGGTAGATTTTCCGATAGATACCGTCTCGTAGATGCGTACTGTGAAGAGTATGGAGGGAGTGGTAAGCGACTCAACCTAGAGTGGTTTGATGGTGTAGATTGCTCAAAGATTATACTTGCAGGAGGATTGACACCTGAGAATCTATCGGAGGTAAAAAGGTATGGATTTTATGGTGTGGATGTCAGCTCTGCTACAGAGATGACCAAAGGGATCAAGGATCCTCTCAAAGTGAAAAAGTTTATAGAGAATGCAAAAAGTATATGATGAATTGACAGTTGCCTTTCGCAAAAATGGAGGTATACTATCTAAGGAGAGGTATCAAGATATAGTGAGTAGCTACACTACTCTATTTGAGGATGCAGATACAATATTTCTGCTATTACAGGCATCTGGATATCCTATTGGCGAGTGTGATGATGGTAGCTATAGGTTTGAGATCTGCTTTACACCATACCAAAAGCAGAGATACTGCATCATAGATATAGAGACCAATGGTAGCAAGCCTACTAACTCGCAAGTGATAGAGATAGGTGCGGTTATGGTAGAGGGTGGTGAGATAGTAGATAGATTTGAGACATTTGTAGAGTGTACATATCTACCTGAATATATTACCAAAATTACAGGCATAGAGCCCAAAGATTTGATCGGAGCACCTAGTAGGAGAGAGGCTCTTTCTAAACTTAGAGAGTTTATGGGTGATGCCATATTTGTCGCTCACAATGTATCATTTGATTATAACTTTTTGTCAGCTTCATTTAACCGTTTTGGTTTGGGAGATATAGGCAACCCTAGACTATGCACTATCAATCTAGCCAAAAGGACATTTGAGAGTGAACGATATGGATTGGCATATCTCAATGACTCGTTAGGTATAGAGCAGGCTGTACACCACAGAGCCTATAGTGATGCCATTAGTGCATGGAGAGTAATGCAAAAGAGCTTTGAGACTATCCCACCATATGTCATCACTACAGATGATCTACTACGCTTCTCTATATCTAGCAAAAAAGAGAGAGGGAAAAGGGAGAGTGAAATAGCTTTGTCTTGATGAGTGGCTGATTGATGGTTTTGAAATCTCTCTTGGTTAAGAGTTTAAAAAGATATAGCTATTGGTTGCAAATTATTGGTAGTCGAGTTGATGATGTGTGTTGTATTGATTGTATGATATGAAGTGCAAATTATGGATTGAGATCCATAATTTACTTGTATAGTATGAGAGTTACACTAGCTCTATGATAGCCATAGGTGCTGCATCACCTCTACGCATACGCGTCTTGATGATTCTTGTGTATCCACCAGTTCTATCAGCATAGTTTGGTGCTATCTCTGTAACCAATTTGTTGGTACAAGCTTTGTCTTGTAGCATTGCAAATATAGCTTTGTGTGCATTGTCATCACCAGCGGCAGCTTTTGTTATGAGTTTCTCATAATAACTTCTAAGCTCTTTTGCTTTTGGTAAAGTGGTTTCTATTCTACCCTCTTTTGTAAGAGCGATAGATAGATTCTTCAAGAGTGCAGCTCTATGAGAAGAAGTTCTCGTAAGTTTACGATATCCATGTCTATGTCTCATGGGAATCCTTTATTGTTTTAATTTCTCTATTTTTTTGATAAGATTTACTCTAATCGTATCACTAAGTTCAAACTCAGCATCATATCCATGCTCACTTAGACACTCATTTATCTCATCAAGAGATTTCTTTCCAAGATTTTTAATCGTCTTGATTTCGCTTTCGCTCATCAATACCAATTCGCCTAGATATTTAATACCAGATCTATCCAAAGAGTTGAAGCTTCTAGCACTAAGACCTAAAGCATCTACTGTCTGGAGGAACGGCTTCAATTCACTGTCGTCGCTACTTCTCTTTACTGGAGTTGTGTTGATATCAACATCAAGTACTCCACCAAATACAGATAGTTGTTTATTCATAGTCTCAAGAGCATTGGTGAATGCTTCTACTGGACCTATTTGACTGTTGGTCATAATGTCAAAAGTGATCTTTTCATAGTTTGGATTATCCTCTACTAGTACAGGCTCTATTTTATAGTTCGCCTTTCTTACTGGAGTAAAGAAAGCATCCAATGGTATAGTGTCAGACTCTACTTCATCAGCCAAATCTTCACTAGGTACATACCCTATACCCTTAGTGATAACCACTGTGAAGTTGAGTTCTGCATCTTCATTGAGTGTTGCAAGGTGTAGATCGCCATTTACCACTTCGATTTTATCATTATTTAAATCTTCAGCTATGATATCTTTATGTCCAGTGAAAGAGTAGCTTACCTCTACTCTTTCACTCTCATCTTTTATCTTGAAGTGGATATTTTTGAGGTTGATTATAAATACAGCTACATCCTCATGCATGCCTCTGATATTGTCAAACTCATGTGTAGCACCCTCAATCTTGACAGATATAGGTGCATATCCAATAGAGCTACTTAGTATAAGTCTTCTGAGAGGGTGTGCTAGAGTAACAGCATAGCCACTCTCAAAAGGGTAGGCTATAATCTCTGCTCTATTTTCACTCACTTCATTTACTTCTACTTCAGTAGGCATAAATGGCGCGACTTTTATTTTTTTCATGGTTACCCCTTACTGATTATTTAGAGTAAAGTTCGACGATTAGACGCTCTTCGACAGGGATTGAGATCTCATCTCTCTCAGGTACTCTAGTAAAGAGTCCAAAAAACTTCTCTTTATCTACATCTACCCACTCAACCATACCAGTTTGGTTTGTCAACTCCATACTTCTTATTAGCTGAGTATTTGTTTTACTCTTCTCTTTGATTTCGATCTTTTGACCAGCTTTTACTCTGCAAGATGGAATATCTACTCTTTTGCCATCTACTAAAACATGTCCGTGGTTTACGAGTTGTCTAGCTGATGCTCTAGTGGTTGCAAAACCCATTCTATATACAACATTGTCAAGTCTCTGCTCCAACAATTGAATGAGGATACTACCTGTGTTTCCCTCTTTTCTGTTTGCTTCTTTGTATAGTGATCTAAACTGCTTTTCACTTACACCATACATAAATTTAGCCTTCTGCTTCTCTCTAAGCTGAAGACCATACTCGCTAATCTTTGTTCTTCTTTGTCCATGTTGCCCTGGTGCATAAGGTCTCTTCTCAAGAGCACTCTTGCCAGCGAGTCTTCTCTCACCTTTTAACCCAAGATCAACACCAAGTCTTCTCTCTAGTTTTTCAACTGGACCTGTATATCTTGCCATCTGTTTACCTTTAAACTATTTTTCGTAAAAAATAAAGTATCACATTTAACATAAATTATATGTCATGCATACTACAATCATTGATATATTATAATAAAATTATACGCTATCTCTTAAACTCTTCTCTTCTTAGGAGGTCTACATCCATTATGTGGAAGTGGAGTGATATCTTTGAGGAATGTTACACGGATACCTTCAGTAGCACCTATAGCTTTGACGGCTGTGTCTCTACCACTACCAGGTCCTTGTACTTTTATACCTACCTCTTTTATACCATTCTCTTTAGCTTTATTCAATGCATCTTCTACTGCTTGTTGTGCCGCGAAAGGTGTAGATTTTTTACTACCTTTGAAACCTAATGCACCAGCACTACTCCAAGAGATGACATTTCCCATCTCATCTGTTACTGTAATGACAGTATTATTGAAAGTTGCAGCAACATATACTACACCTTTAGCAATACTCTTTTTTGCTTTTTTCTTAGCCATTTATACCACTCCTGCTTTACGCCGCGCCAACGGTTTTTCTTTTACCCTTACGAGTTCTAGCATTTGTCTTAGTTTTTTGACCACGAACAGGAAGACCTCTTCTGTGTCTAAGACCTCTATAGTTACCAAGATCCATTAGTGATTTGATATCCATTGCAACTTTTTGTCTCAAGTCACCTTCCACCATGAAATGCTCTTGAATCTCTTTACGGATATTTGCCGCTTCTGCGTCACTCAACTCATGTACTCTTTTATTATAATCTATATCAGTTGCATCAAGAATCTTTCTTGATGTTGTCAAGCCAATACCATATATATAAGTAAGTGCATACTCCATTCTCTTCTTTTTAGGTAAATCAACACCTGCAATACGAGCCATGTTTATCCTTGTCTCTGTTTATGTTTTGGATTTTTGCAAATCACGCGTACTATACCTTTGCGTTTAATGATCTTGCAATCATCACACATTTTCTTAACTGATGGTCTAACCTTCATTGGTTACTCCTACGATTTTTTGCACTTAGTTTTGCGTGGACTATTGAAGTAAATAATCCAATCCTTGAATAATCAGTGCTACTTATACAAAGATTCTTCACGCAGTTCCCTTATCCATTGGTAATCCAATAGGGAGGGTGATTATATCTAAATAAGTTTAAACTTTTATGAGTTTATGTTAGAATTAGATATAATAGCACAATTTTATATATTGGGGAAAGTATTAAGATGAATTATGATGTGATAGTCATTGGTGGTGGACACTCTGGAATAGAGGCTGCACTAGCTAGTGCAAGAATGGGTGCAAAGACTCTAATGATTACGATATTGGCAGAGCAGATAGGGGCATCTAGTTGTAATCCTGCCATAGGTGGATTGGCAAAGGGTCATCTAGTCAAAGAGTTGGATGCACTAGGTGGAGAGATGGGGCTTGCTACAGATGCGGCGGGGATACAGTTTCGTACACTCAACGCCTCCAAGGGACCAGCGGTCAGAGGATCAAGAGCTCAGATAGATATGGATAGATATCGTATATATATGAGGGAGGTGGTGCTAAATACCCCAAATCTGGATGTCAAACAAGAGATGGTAGTAGGATTGCTTATAGATGACAATAGAGTAGAAGGGGTAGAGACAGAGCTCTCAAATATATATAAAGCATCAAAGGTCATCATTACGGCAGGTACATTTTTGGATGGTACTATACATATAGGATCCAAACAACAAAAGGCAGGTAGACAGGGTGAATTTGCATCTATAGAGTTGGCTCAGTATCTACGAGATTTGGGGCTAAATATAGGTAGACTCAAAACAGGCACTTGTGCTAGGATAGATGGTAAGAGTATAGATTTTAGTGTCATGGAGGAGCAGGGAGGAGATGAGCCACCTATACCATTCTCTTTTCGTACCCCTAGAGATAGCTTCAATCCCACTCAACTACCTTGCCATGTCACATATACCAATGAAAACACTCACACTCTCATAGAAGAGAACTTCGATAGAGCTCCACTCTTTTCTGGACAGATAGAGGGTGTAGGACCTAGATATTGTCCTAGTATAGAGGATAAAGTGAGTAGATTTAGAGATCGACCTAGACATCAGATATTTGTAGAGCCACAGACACTAGAGTCTACAGAGTACTATATAAACGGTATGAGTACATCTTTGCCTACAGATGTGCAGTTGGATATGATTCGCTCTGTCGAAGGCATGGAGAGTGCCAAGATAGTCAGATATGGTTATGCTATAGAGTATGACTATATACAGCCTACAGAGTTGCACCATACACTAGAGACCAAAATGGTATCGGGACTCTACTCAGCAGGGCAAATCAATGGCACTACGGGGTATGAAGAGGCAGCAGCACAGGGATTTGTGGCAGGTGTAAATGCTGTATTGAGTCTACAAGGTAAAGAGCCATTTGTACTTGGTAGAGAGGAGGCATATATAGGAGTATTGATAGATGATTTGGTCACCAAGGGTACTAAAGAGCCATATCGTATGTTTACGAGTAGGGCAGAGTATAGACTACTTCTTAGAGAGGACAATGCTGATATTAGACTCTCTCATTATGGCATAGCACTAGGCCTACTTGATGATGAGTATGCCAAGAGGCTCACCGCCAAAAAAGAGTCCCTCTATGAAGCTATGCAATTCCTAAAAAGTGAGTATGCTACTCCTACCAAAGAGTTCTTGGCAAAACTAGAGCAGATAGGTCATGTAAAGATAAGTGACAAAACATATTGGATAGATATACTAGGAAGAGGAGAGCTTACTAGGGACTCTTTGATAGAGTTGTTGCCTCAGTTTGACAAATATAGTGATGAGATCATACAGCAGATACTTGTAGAGTCAAAATATAGTAGATATATAGAGAAGCAACAAGAGCAGATAGATAGAATGCATGACATGTTGAAGGTCAAAATACCAAAAGGTTTTGATTTTAAAAAGGTCTCAGGACTCAGCAACGAGATAGTCGAAAAGTTAGAGAGAGCTACGCCACCTACTCTCTTTAACGCATCTCAGATATCAGGCGTGACACCTGCGTCACTAGATATACTATTTGTATACATAAGAATGGCACAGAAGACCAATAAGAGATAGTGGTCTCTATATGGAGAGACTAAAAGTCGGTACATTTATACGACAGAGCATAGAGGTTTTGGGAGAGTCTACCCCTGAGCTCCCAAACTCATGCTAAATATAGGTAGCAGCATAGCAGCGACTATCACACCTACGATAGCACCTATAAGGAGCATCATAAATGGCTCCAATAGGCTCAATAGCATCTTTAGTCTATCTTCATTCTCCTCTTGATATAGTTGGGATATATTGCCTAGTATGTTTGCCACTTCGCTTGACTCTTCACCTAGTGCTAATGCTTGCATAAAATTTCTCTTGGGTTTGACACCATTTGAGAGCTGTAGACCTGTCGATAGCTTGTTGCCCTCTAGCACTTTTTCAGCTGCATTCTCAAAAAGATCTTTGAATGCTGTATTGTTAAATGTATTGGCACCTAGTTGCACGCTCTGTGCATACGAGACACCAGAACTCAACATCAAAGAGAGAATATAGCTAAATCTACCCAACTCATAGTTTTGGATAAGTGAGCCTATGACAGGTAATTTCAATAATATTTTATCTACACTCTTTTTAAACATATAACTCTTTTTGATAGCCAATTTAAATAGCACTATAGTCAGAACAAACCCTACCAATATGGCTACATAATGAGCTATCAAAAAATCACTAGCTCCCAATACTACCTGAGTGATAGGTGGCAGCTCTTGACCTGTATCCTTAAATATATTGGTGATTTTAGGAACAACAAAAGCTATGAGAAAGCCACTCATAGATATAGCTACTATCAAGATAAAAAGTGGATATGCCATAGCATTGCCTACTTGCTTTTTGATCTTGCTTTGGGCAGAGAAGAAGTTGCCCATGTTTGTCAATACCTCTACTATCTTGCCACTCTGCGAAGCTATATTTATACTTTGCAAAAAGAAGTCTGGCATATAGTATACTTTTTGGTTCGCCAAAGCATTGTATAGGGACTTTCCCTCCTCTATCATACTCTTTATTGAACTCAAAAATTCACTATATCTCTTCTCGTCTTGATGTTGATTTTCTAAGAGTTTTATGGCTGTCACTACTGTCATTCCTGAGTTGAGATATGATGATAGCTCTCTAGCAAAGTTGCTCAACAGGGGACCTGACATCTGTCGCTTAGAGAATGCCTCTAGCGATAGACTCCTTGCCTCCTCTATCTTCTCATAATATATAGATTGTGTGCGAAGTTTCTGTTTGGCTTCCTGTATAGAGTTTGCAGTAATTGTCCCTTTGGTGCTATTGCCCGACTGGTCAACCCCTTTATATTTAAAAAGCATGATACTCCTCATCCATAATAATTTTTGGATATATTATATCTTTTTTGTTTGAGAAGTTAGATATCAAAATCATCTCTATTTAGAACCAACCTCAATGGAGATCTTGTAAAACTCTTTGGAGTTGGTGACTTTAGTCCCAAACAGGACGAGGCTAAAGCCATCGTTTTCTAGTTTTCTAAAAAAGTCTAATAAATTTTAGATAGAATTAGAGCTATGAAACAAGAAACAAAGATAAAAGTAGCAAACAGCGTTAAAATAGTATTGGGTGTCATAGGATTTATCGTGTGGATAGATATCATTTTAACTATCGCATCATCACCTGCACCGTTCATAGAGCAGGCTCCATACTGTATGGTGAGTACCATGATAATATCTGCTATATTGACTGGACTCTTTAAAGGAGTAGAGTATTGGAGCAAGGGTTGATTTTTGATATAAAAGATTAATAACTGATACATCATAACAAATCATAGGCTATTTGTTGTCATGGATACGCCATTTTATCCACTTTTGTGCTACAATGCGAAAAATAAACAAGAAGTGATATAGAGTATGAAAAATTTAATAATAGTAGAGTCACCCGCCAAAGGTCGTACTATCAACAATTTCCTTGGAAAGGATTATAAGGTAGTAGCCTCCAAAGGACACATAAGAGACCTTCCTAAAAGTAGTTTCGGTATCACCATCAATGAGAATGGAGAGTTCGTGCCCAAATACTCCATTCCTAGAGATGCGAGTGCCACAGTCAAAGAGTTGAAAAAATTAGCCAAAGAGGCAGAGACTGTATATATCGCGACAGATGAGGATCGCGAGGGGGAAGCTATAGGGTATCATATAGCCATGGCTATAGGAAAAGATCCCCATATGTTGCCTCGTATCGTTTTTCATGAGATTACCAAAAGTGCGATAGAGCATGCCCTTGCAAACCCTAGAAGACTGGATATGAATAGTATCAATGCACAGCAGACTAGACGACTGCTAGATAGGATAGTGGGATATAAGCTATCCCCTCTTTTGGGCAGCAAGATACAAAAAGGTCTATCGGCAGGAAGGGTTCAAAGCTCATCGCTCAAGATAATTATAGATAGAGAGCGAGAGATAAGAGCCTTTAAACCTGTAGAGTTTTGGACGATTGATGCACTATTTCAAAAAAATATAGATGCATCTATATATGAGTTTGACGGCTTGAAGATAGATAAACTCACTATCGCCAATGAAGCTATGGCGGAGAAGATAGTCACATCGGCAAAGAGTGAAAGTTTTATAGTGGACTCTATAGACAAAACCAAAAGAAAGACGAGACCATCGCCTCCATTTATGACCTCTACACTACAGCAGAGTGCATCTACACAATTGGGCTTCTCTCCAAAAAAGAGTATGATGCTAGCACAAAAACTCTATGAAGGTGTCAAGACAGATCAAGGAGTAATGGGTGTCATTACATATATGAGAACAGACAGTCTCAATCTAGCTTCAGAAGCAGTATTTGGTGCAAGAGACTACATAAAAGCTCAGTATGGTGATAAGTATCTGCCAGAAAAACCAAGAAACTATGTCACTAAAGCGAAGTCAGCACAAGAGGCACATGAAGCTATACGCCCTACTATGGTAGAGTTTTCACCAAAGATTGCAGCAGACTATCTGAGTGCCGATGAGTTGAAGTTATATAGGCTTATATATAACCGTTTTCTTGCTTGTCAAATGGTAGATGCTCAGCTTGAGTCACAAACCATACTATTTAAAGGTGATAAGAGTACATTCAAGGCAAGTGGAAGAAAGCTACTCTTTGATGGTTTCTATAAGGTGACAGGTTACAGTGAGAAAGATAAGCTCCTTCCAGACCTAGAGCAGGGATTGCCTGTATCGTTGGATGATATCAAGTCCCAACAGCACTTCACAGAGCCACCACCACGATACAATGAGGCTAGTCTCATCAAGAAGCTAGAGTCTATGGGGATAGGAAGACCAAGTACATATGCACCTACTATTACGATACTACAGACTAGAAAGTATATAGAGATAGAGAAGAAGCGGATACACCCGACTGAGATAGCATTCACAGTCATAGAGCTACTTGAGAAGCACTTTGCAGAGATAGTAGATAGCAACTTTACTTCAAATATGGAGGAGACGCTAGATAAGATAGGTGATGGTGAAGCAGATTGGCAAAAGGTATTGAGTGACTTTTATGAGCCATTTATGCAGAAGATAGAGAAGGGCAAAAAGGATATAAAGAGCTTAAAAGTGGCTATACCAACAGGAGAGATGTGTCCTAAGTGCGGAAGCGAACTTCTGCTTAGGAAAGGTCGGTATGGAGAGTTTATAGCTTGTAGCAATTTTCCTAAGTGTAAATATACTAAAAATGTCAATGGGGAGGAGCCTGAAGAGCCAGAGAAGAGTGATGAGGTGTGTGAAAAGTGTGGCTCACCTATGGTGATAAAGCAGAGCAGGAGAGGTAAATTTCTTGCTTGTTCATCATATCCCAAGTGCAAAAATGCCAAATCCCTCACGCCAACAAAGGAGATAACTGTACCTTGCCCAGAGTGTGGAGCAAAACTCCAAGAGAGAGATGGCAGAAGAGGCAAATTTTTTGGTTGTACCAACTATCCCAAGTGTAAATTTATAGCCAACTTTGAACCAGTAGATAAAAAATGTCCAGAGTGTAACTATCTGATGGGCAGAAAGAGTCTCAAGAGCGGAGATGTATATGAGTGCTTCAAGTGCAAACATAGAGTGAGTGTAGAGTAGTCACATGAAGATAGGCATCCTATCGGATACTCACCATAGAACAGATATGCATGCCCAAGCCATAGATAATCTATTGGCTCAAGGTGTGGAGTATCTCTTGCATGCAGGTGATATTCACTCAAGAGAGCATTTGCAAATGTTGAGAGATACCAATCTGCCATTCATAGCAGTCTTTGGCAACAATGATCACCACTTGACACCACTATCAGACCTCTATCCCATATATCAAGAGCCGTACTATTTCAAGATAGAATCTACAGTAGTCAAAATAATGCACATGCCACTCTATATGTCAGCAGATGCTGATCTCATCATATCGGGACATACACATATGTTTGATGCACGGCAGATAGGTGGAAGATTGTTTATCAACCCTGGTGAAGTGTGTGCTAGAGAGAAAAACTTGACAGAGCATGCCACTATAGAGATGGTAGACGGTAGGTGGCATATAGATAGATACTTCAAAAAGCCAGATGCAAAAGAGTGGATTGTAGAGAGGGTAGATAGTGGCATATGAGAGAGGAATGCTCAAACAGTTTGGAGATGAGGCTGAAACCATAGGGACTAAATATTTAGAAGATTTAGGATATAGCATCATAGAGAGAAATTTTTATGCCAGAAAGTTAGGTGAGATAGATATCATAGCAAAAAGAGATGGTATACTCCACTTCATTGAGGTCAAGAGTGCCAATGCCGACTTTGACCCTATATATAATTTGACACCAAGAAAATTAAAACGAGTCATAGACTCAACCCACTACTATCTGAAATCAAAAAATTTAGATGTAGAGTTCTCCATAGATGCACTCATCATAAGACAAGGCTCAGTAGAGTTGATAGAGAATATAACGATTTGATGTTTTGTAGGAAGTGTTAGAAATTGCGTCTATTTTTCTATTATAATCTAGCAAAGAGAGGTTATTTGGTATAATAATCTACTTTAATAAATGGAGTAATATGAATTCTATTTTACATTTGATAGGTCGTAAAAAAGAGCTTTTTGAGGAGGATATCTCTCGCCACCAAGAGCTACTAATAGAGAAGATAGGCAGATCATCACTCCTCGTTATCGGTGGAGCTGGCTCTATAGGGCAAGCGGTGACCAAAGAGATATTTAAACGAAATCCAAAAAAGCTCCACATTGTAGATATCAGCGAAAATAATATGGTGGAGCTAGTCCGTGATATCAGAAGCAGTTTGGGCTATATAGATGGTGACTTCAGGACTTTTGCCTTAGATGTCGGCTCTATTGAGTATGATGCATTTATCCAAAATGATGGTCAATATGACTATATACTCAATCTCTCAGCACTCAAACATGTACGAAGCGAAAAAGATCCCTATACACTTATGCGAATGATTGATGTAAATATCTTCAATACAGACAAGACACTACAGCAGGCAATAGATAATGGGACTCAAAAATACTTCTGCGTATCGACAGATAAAGCTGCCAATCCTGTCAATATGATGGGTGCTAGCAAAAGAATTATGGAGTCATTTGTCCATAGAAGATCTAAAGATATTGCCGTATCTATGGCAAGATTTGCCAATGTAGCCTTCTCTGATGGTTCACTACTGCATGGATTTAATCAGCGAATCCAAAAAGAGCAGCCTATTGTCGCCCCAAATGATATAAAACGCTATTTTGTTACACCGCAAGAGAGTGGAGAACTCTGTTTGATGTCTTGTATTTTTGGTGAAAATAGAGATATATTTTTTCCAAAGTTGAGTGAAGATTTACATCTTATCTCTTTTGCAGATATTGCTGTGAAGTATCTAGAGAATTTGGGTTATGAACCTTATCTCTGTAGAGATGAAGATGAAGCACGAGCGTTAGCCAAGACTCTACCAAAAGAGGGAAAATACCCTTGTCTGTTTACCTCTAGCGACACAACAGGAGAGAAAGATTTTGAAGAGTTTTTTACAGAGAATGAATCACTAGATATGGAGCGGTTTGCCAATATAGGTGTGATAAAAAACGAATTGAACTACTCTAATAAGCTTCTTGATGATTTTGAAACAACCCTAAGAGGGTTCAAAGCCAATAGGAGTTGGACAAAAGAGGATATAGTCAAAGAGTTTTTCAAAATGATACCAGATTTTGGACACAAAGAGACTGGTAAATATCTTGACGAGAAGATGTAGAGATGTATCAAAATATAGTAGACTTCATACAGAAGCTTTATAAAACCAAAGAGTTTTTACCCCTACATGAGCCAAGATTTATAGGTAATGAAAAAAAGTATGTAAATGAGACAATAGATTCTACTTTTGTATCTAGTGTCGGTAAGTATGTCACACAGTTTGAAGAGATGGTGGCAGAGTTTTCAGGTGCTAAATATGCAGTAGCTACCTCCAATGGAACATCAGCACTTCACATAGGACTCAAACTTGTAGGGGTAGATGAGAGTTGTGAAGTCATTACTCAGCCTTTAACATTTGTCGCTACTGCAAATGCTATTGGCTACTGTAATGCTCAACCTATATTCGTAGATGTCGATAGAGATACTTTAGGTTTATCTCCTTTGAAGTTAAAAGAGTTTTTGGAAGAGTTTGCGACTATAGATATAGATGGAAATTGTATCAATAGATCTACAGGCAAAATCATAAAAGCTTGTGTACCAATGCACACTTTTGGTCACCCTTGCAAGATAGATGAGATAGTAGAGATTTGCGATAGTTACAACATAGCAGTAGTAGAAGATGCAGCAGAATCTCTCGGCTCATATTACAAGGATAAGCATACAGGGACTTTTGGAAAAGTTGGCATATTCTCTTTTAATGGCAATAAAATCATCACAACAGGCGGTGGTGGCATGTTGGTGACTGATGATGAGGCACTTGCAAGAGAAGCAAAGCATATAACTACAACAGCAAAAGTGCCACACCCTTACGAATATATACACGATGAAGTAGGCTACAACTATAGACTCACAAACTTAGCCGCAGCTCTTGGTGTAGCCCAGATGGAAAACCTAGAACTTTTTATAGAGAAGCAGAGAGATTTAGCTCAAAAATATGATGAATTTTTTAAAGACACAGATATAAAATTTGTAAAAGAGCCTAAAGAGTCCAAATCAAACTATTGGCTAAATGCAGTGATACTCAAAGAGAAAGAGGCTAGAGATGAGTTTTTGAAGTATACAAATGACAATGGTGTAATGACCCGCTCTATATGGAGACTTATGAATAAGCTAGATATGTTTAAGGATGCTCAAACAGGTAATCTTGATAATGCCCAATGGCTAGAGGATAGGGTTGTAAATATCTCAAGTAGTGTGATTGTATGAAGAAGCCAGAAATTCTTCTAATTGGTGGTGGTGGACATTGTCGTTCTGTTATTGATGTGATTGAGCTAGAGGGCAAATATGCTATTGCTGGGATTATTGATAAAAAAGAGTTAATAGGTCAAGAGGTATTGGGATATAAAATAATAGGCTGTGATGATGATTTAGTCAATCTATTTAAAAAATATAAATATGCTATTGTTACAGTAGGACAGATAAAATCTAATAGTTTGAGAGTAGAGCTTTTTAATAGATTAAAAGAGATTGGATATATGTTGCCTGTTATTATCTCTCCTTTGGCTTATATCTCTAAATATTCATCAATAGGCGAAGGTACAATTATAATGCATCAAGCTTTGGTGAATGCAAATGCAGCTATTGGTAAAAATTGCATCATAAATACAAAGGCTTTGATAGAACACGATGCAGTAGTGGAAGATAGTTGTCACATAAGTACAGGTACTATTATTAATGGTGGTGTAGTAGTAAAAGAAAATACATTTATAGGAAGTAATTCTACTACAAAAGAGCATATTGAAGTAGATGGATTTACAAAAGCAGGGAGTGTTGTAAAATGAGTGTATTTATAATAGCAGAAGCTGGAGTTAATCATAATGGTTCAATAGAATTAGCAAAAAAACTTATAGATGTGGCAAGTGAAGCAGGAGCAGATGCCGTAAAATTTCAAACATTTAAGGCTAAACATTTAGTATCCAAAAACGCACTAAAAGCAGAGTATCAAAAAGAGAATATGAATAGTGCAGATGATTCGCAATTTAATATGCTTAAAAAGTTGGAGCTAGATACAGATACACATAAAGAGTTAATAGCATATTGTAAAGATAAAGATATTATCTTTCTTTCAACCCCTTTTGATCAAGATAGCATAGTGCTGCTTGATAATTTAGGGCTTGAGATATTTAAGATTCCAAGTGGCGAGATTACAAATTTGCCATATTTGCGACATATTGGTTCTTTAAATAAGAAGGTCATCCTATCAACTGGTATGGCAGACATTGGAGAGATAGAAGATGCTTTGGATATCCTAATAGAAGCTGGAACTCCAAAAGAAAATATTACAGTACTGCATGCAAATACACAATATCCAACCCCAATGGAAGATGTAAATTTAAACGCTATGGTAACCATTGGCAATACCTTTGATGTAGCTTTCGGATATAGCGACCACACTTTAGGTATAGAGGTGGATATAGCTGCTGTTGCCTTGGGTGCTAGTTGTATAGAGAAGCACTTCACTTTAGATAAAACTATGGAGGGACCAGATCATAAAGCTTCACTAGAACCAGATGAGCTAAAGGCTATGGTAAAAGCTATACGAAATATAGAAGTAGCACTAGGAAGCAAAATAAAAAAACCATCTAAAAGCGAACAGCCAAATATGGAAGTGGTAAGAAAATCAATCGTAGCTGCAAAGTCTATAAAAAAAGGTGAAAAATTCAGCAAAGATAATTTGACTATAAAAAGACCAGGAAATGGCATAAGCCCTATGAGATGGGATGAGATAGTTGGAGCTGTTGCTCAAAAAGATTATGAAGTTGATGAGTTGATATGAATAAAAGAAAAATATGTATAGTAACTGGAACTCGTGCAGAATATGGGCTTTTGTATTGGCTCCTCAAAGAGATAGAGGCTGATGACACTTTAGAGTTACAACTTATTGCAACAGGTATGCATTTAAGCCCTGAATTTGGATTGACATACAAAGAGATAGAGAAGGATTTCAAAATAGATAAAAAGATAGAGATGTTATTATCTTCCGATACACCTATAGGCATCTCTAAATCAATGGGATTAGCTCAAATCTCTTTTGCAGAGGCTTATGAAGAGTTACGACCAGATATATTGCTAGTACTTGGAGATAGATATGAGATATTCTCCGCTGTAAGTGCTGCCATGATAGCCTGTATTCCTATAGCACATCTTCACGGTGGCGAGACTACAGAGGGTGCTTT
>FPHC01000066.1_pt1 | contig 18467 bp, 19 predicted proteins | sample 1057211 | NCBI WGS metagenome assembly FPHC01 (sample SAMEA4473313, study PRJEB15554) | hydrothermal vent metagenome | biome: marine basaltic hydrothermal vent biome; feature: marine hydrothermal vent; material: water | place: Pacific Ocean | collected 2011-06-14/2011-07-23 | depth 1199 m
TTCATGCAAGAAGTATTGTGACTGATACAGGTTGGAAGATTTCACTTGATAGAGGATTGGATATCTTTCAGCAGTATGCGATGAATGATGCGTTTAGTCTCTCTAATAGGATGCAGAAGTTTAGAAGTTGCAAAGCTTTTGAGGTGACATATATTAGGACTAAAACAAGTGATTGAAATTGGTTCTGATAAGTATGGAGATAAATAGATTGTTTGATAGGGGTGATAGCTAGATGAGATCCAATAGAAATATTATTTTTGCCTGATTAACATTAAACATATAAGCTTTTGATATAATATGAACCTAATTTGTTTATATTTTGTGTTGGAAAAGCTATAGACCTCTTCTGCGGTTGGAGATGGGTTAGAAATTTTTTTGTTTATGGATCTTATATAATCTTTGAATCCCTGAAGATAGGGCTTTAAAAGGAGAAAATAATTAATGGTATTGATGATAGATAATTACGATAGTTTTACATATAATGTAGTGCAGTATTGTAGAGAGCTTGGGGCTGACCTTAGGGTGATTAGAAATGATGAGATGAGTATAGATGAGATAAAGGCACTTCATCCAGAGAAGATCATACTCTCTCCTGGTCCTGCTACTCCTGATGAGGCGGGTGTGACACTAGATGTCATTAGAGAGTTTGGTGATATTGTGCCTATATTTGGTATCTGCTTGGGTCATCAGAGTATAGCTCAGGCATATGGCGGAGAGGTGATAAGAGCCAAAAATATGATGCATGGCAAGACTTCACAAGTCAAGGTAGATGAAGATAGTCTCATATTTGCTGATATTCCAGATGAGTTTAGGGCTACAAGATACCACTCCTTGACTGTAAATAGAGATAATCTACCAGATAGTATCGTAGCTACTGCACATAGTGTAGATGATGATGAGATAATGGCTCTCAAGATAAGAGATAGAGATATCTATGGAGTACAGTTTCATCCAGAGTCTATCATGAGCGAATATGGTCATGAGATGTTGGATAACTTTTTAAAGCTTTAGATATGAAATTGACAAATGAATTGCTAGAGCTAGCATCTCACTCAGGTACTCTCAATAAGGCACAGTTCGAACTGTTGGGTTTGTCATATCCTCCTAGTGACAACTGGAGAGATGAGATATTGGGTAGAGAACTCTCAGTAGGTGATACCAATCTACTCATACTTCTTAGGGGTAAATTGGCACTCACTGCACAAAAGCAGATCATCTCCAACTATAAAAAACTGACAAAATTTCATAACCAATCAAAAGATGATGGTCAGAGACAAAATAGAAAAGATCAAAAACCAAACACCAATAGTCAAAACCAAACTTTAGAGATATATTGCGATGGAGCTTGCCAAGGAAATCCTGGCAAAGCAGGTAGTGGACTTGCGATATATGGTAGTGACAAGAGTAGACCAACTCTGCTATATGGTGACTACAATCCCAAAGGTACCAACAATACAGCAGAGTTAAATGCACTATATAAAGCCCTGTTGTTGGCATCAGAGCATGATGGTAGTGGTAGAGTGACTATACTGTCTGACTCTAAATATAGTATAGATTGTATCACTACTTGGGCTTATGGGTGGAAGAGAAATGGATGGAAGAAAAAGGGTGGAGAGATAAAAAATTTAGATATTATCAAATCGACTCATAAGCTATATGAAGATATCAAAGATAGAGTAGTTATAAAACATGTCAAGGGACACTCGGGAATAGAGGGTAATGAGTTGGCAGATCGAATGGCTATAAAAGCCATAGAGACGAGAGCTACCCAATATAAAAGATATGACTATCAAGATTTAGATAAATTGCTCTGATGACTCAAAAACTCTTCTATCCATTTGCGATACTCTACACTATGGCTATAGTATATATGGCTTGGAGTACACCCATTAGTCCACATGAAGCAAAGTTCTTTTATGAGGATCAAGGAGTAGTCTCTACACTTATGTGGATGGGTGATGGTCTCTTGAGTAGAGATATATTTGGCTCCTTTTTGGGCATCAGAGTCTCCTTTATACTGCTGGGTATATCGTCTATATATCTATACTATAAAGTGAGTGAAATCTACCTATCCAAAGAGAGGGACATATATCTTTCTGTCACCATATATATGCTACTGCCTGGTATCATCACGGCTACTGTATTGGCGAATATATCTATGGTAGTAATACCACTAGTTTTGCTCTTTGTTTGGGCATACAATAAGGGGTGGCTGTGGATGGAAGCTCTATTGATGGTGCTTATATTTATGGCACATGAAGCATCTATCATCTTTTTCATAGCTATCTTTATATATAGCCTTGTTCACAAAGAGAGTCAACTCACTATACTCTCTGGTATCTTACTCTTTTTGTTTCTATTGGTAGATAGAGGGGTAGCTATAGGTGGTAGACCTGCTGGATATTTTGCTGATATGTTTGGACTCTACTCGGCACTCTTCTCTCCTCTCATATTTATATATTTTTTCTACACCATGTATAGGATACTTCTGCGAGAAGAGAAAAATATACTATGGTATATATCTTTTATAGCTCTCGTAGCATCACTTGTGCTATCTGTGAGACAGAGAATAGTAGTGACAGATTTTGCACCATATGTCATCATAAGTGTTGTGTTGATGCTAGATACATTTAACAAAAGCCTACGCATACGACTGCTTGAGTATAGGAGATGGTACAGGGTCGGCTACTCTATAGCTATGTTGACATTGATTGTAAGTTCTCTTACTATATTTTTCCATAAGAGCCTATTTTATGTCATCAAAGATCCACAAAAACACTTCGCTGCAAAACTCTATGAGCCATATTGGTTAGCAAGTAGATTGAAAAAAGATGGTATAGAGTGTTATGATGCTCCCAAAAAGTACTTTGCTAGACAATTGAAATTTTATGGTATAGAGAGTTGTAGATAATAGTAACTTTGGCTCAACTTTGATTTGTTTCTAAAATACACATTTTTGATAGATTTATATGATTATCTATAGCTTATACTCAAGTTAAATCTATCTAATGTTAAAATCACATAACTCATTAAATAAAAGGAGAACTCAATGGCTCAAAAGGCGATTAGAGAGTATGACGCAAAGTCAATTTTAGCTAAGCATTGGGATAAGTATTTCCCTAATTTTACTTATGCTTATGAAACCGTATTGGTGCAAAGTGGTGCAGAGCTTTTAGAAGCTGCAAAAACAAAATCATGGTTAAATGATAAAAAGTTGGTTGCAAAACCAGATATGCTCTTTGGAAAAAGAGGTATGAATAATCTAGTTCTCTTTAAGGATGAAAAGCCAGGAGATGTCACTCTGGAGAAGGCTGCAAAATGGATAGATGAGAAGTCATCTTCTGACCAAAAAGTATACTTCTCATTTGATGGTGATACTCCTACTGGTGAGCCGAGTGTTGATAGACTTACTCACTTCATCGTAGAGCCATTTACTCCACATGAGCAATCTGAAGAGTACTATGTATCTGCTACTTGTGTAGGTGATGATGATGTCATCTATATGTCTGCTGAGGGTGGTATTGCGATAGAGGAGAATTGGGATGAGAAGGTTACTGAACTCGCTTTCCCTATCACTGCAACAGAGGAGGAGATAGCTGAGAAGATCAGAGCAAATGTCCCTAAAGATGTAGCCGAAGAGAACAAAGCAAACTTTGCTGAGTTTTGTATCGGTTTCTTCAGAGCATATAGAGAGCTAAACTTCGCGTATCTTGAGATCAACCCTTTCGTAATGCAAGGTAACAAGATAGAGCTACTCGATATGGTCGCAAAACTCGATGATACTGCTGGATTTATGATGGTAGAGGAGTGGGGTGATATCGAGTATCCTACTGCATTTGGTATGGAGGAGAAGTCTCCTGAGGTTCTCGCAGTAGAGGAGGCTGATTCTAAAACTGGTGCATCACTCAAATTGACACTACTCAAACCAGAGGCTCGTATCTGGACAATGGTAGCAGGTGGTGGTGCATCGGTGGTCTATGCTGATACTATCGCTGATATGGCTGGGATCGATGACCTTGCCAACTATGGTGAGTACTCTGGAGGTCCTACTACAGGTGAGACCAAATTTTATGCTGAGACAATCTTTGACCTTATGACAAGAGAGCCTGATCCTAGTGGAAGAGGTAAAGTACTTATCATTGGTGGAGCTATTGCCAACTTTACAGATGTAGCGAAGACTTTTACAGGTATCATCCAAGCACTTGAAGAGTACCAAGAGAAGCTCAAAGCTGTAGATACCAAAATCTATGTTCGTCGTGGTGGACCAAACTACGAGAAGGGTCTCAAAGACATTAAAGAGGCAGCTGATAAATTGGGTCTCTATATCGAAGTATATGGACCTGAAACACATGTGACAGATATCGTTAGAATGGCATTAGAAGGAGACAAGTAGATGAATCAACTATACACTAGAAGCACACAAGCTATTTTTTGGAATAACAATAAAACTGCTATACAAAGAATGCTAGATTATGACTATACAATCAAGAGAGAGACTCCATCGGTCGCTGCTATCGTAGCACCTACATCAAGCAACAAATTTGATAAATTCTTCTTTGGTGCTGATGAGATAATGATACCTCTCTACAAGACTACCGCAGAGGCAAAAGCTGCACAGCCACAAGCTGATGTACTTTTGAACTTCGCATCATTCCGTACAGCGTATGATGTGACTATGGAGGCTCTTGAGATTGGTGGTTTTAGCTCTATGATGATCACTGCTGAGGGTATCCCAGAGAGATTGGCAAGAAAGATGAATCAGACTGCACGAGAGAAAAATGTCGTTGTCATCGGACCTGCAACAGTCGGTGCTATCACTCCAGGTGCATTCAAAGTAGCAAATATTGGTGGAACTATCTCCAACATCATCAACTCAAAACTCCATAGAGCAGGAAGTTGTGGATTGGTGACTCGTTCTGGTGGTCTCTTCAATGAGCTCTCCAATATCATCGCTATCAATGCTGATGGTATCGCTGAGGGTGTCGCTATCGGTGGTGATAGATTTGTTGGATCAGTCTTCATCGACAACCTCCTGAGAATGGAAAAAAATCCAGAAGTAAAATATATGATACTTCTTGGTGAAGTTGGTGGTACAGAAGAGTACAAAGTGATCGAAGCGGTCAAATCAGGTAAAATCACAAAACCTATCATCGCTTGGTGTATCGGTACTATCGCTAAATACTACGATAGTGGCGTACAGTTTGGTCATGCTGGAGCATCTGCAAATGGTGAGATGGAGACAGCTGAGTACAAAAACAAAGCAATGGCAGAGGCTGGCATCCATGTCCCTGAGACATTCAACGACCTTCCAGCCAAGATCAAAGAGGTATTTACCTCTCTCAATCTCCCAGAGATTCCAGAGCCAGAGATCAATGTACTTCCAAAAGTGAGAAGACCAAAACAGTTTATCTGTACTATCTCTGATGATAGAGGTGAAGAGGCTACATATGCTGGCTTCCCTATCTCTTCAGTGGCTACTCCTGATACAGGCAAAGGTATCGGCGATGTTATCTCACTCCTATGGTTTAAGAAGCAGTATCCAAAATGGGCTACAGAGTTCATCGAGACAGTTATCAAGACTGTAGCAGATCATGGTCCAGCAGTATCTGGAGCTCACAATGCGAAAGTGACAGCAAGAGCAGGCAAATCGGTGGTCGAATCACTTGTCACTGGTCTCCTTACTATTGGTCCTAGATTTGGTGGTGCTATTGATGGTGCAGCGGAACACTTCAAATATGCAGATGATAATGGCTTGACTCCAAAAGAGTTCCTCGCTCATATGAAGAAACAAGGTATACCAATCCCAGGTATCGGTCATAGAATTAAATCACTCAAAAACCCTGACCTTAGAGTGACAGGTCTCATGAACTTCGCAGCAGATCACTTCCCTGCTACACCACTGCTTGACTATGCAAAGACAGTCGAAGCGTTGACTACAAGCAAGAAAGAGAACTTGATCCTCAATGTGGATGGGACTATCGGTATCTTGATGGTGGATATGTGGCGAGCATTGGGCTACTCTGAAGAGGAGATCAATGAGTTCATCGCCTCTGGTACACTCAACGCATTCTTCATTGTAGGTAGAAGTATCGGATTTATCGGTCATGTACTTGATGAGAAGCGTCTTGCTATGCCTATGTATAGACACCCTATGGATGATATCTTATATGATGTCAAGAAGGCTGAGAAGATATAATCTCTCTACTTTGATCCCTCCTGAGCCTCTCGGCTTGGGAGAGTTATACTCTTTGGTTCCATCGAAAAAGTGACACCTCCCAAAAAAAGTATAATATCTCCACAAAACATATCACTTGACATAAGACTCTTGTTTTTAATGATAGAATAAAAATTGATAAAAGTGCCACAATAGAGAGCAAATAATTTTTTAATTGTATAGATAAAACAATTAAAAGACACTATTAGGCTAAGATTGCAATAAAATTTTAAAAAAGGAAATTGATTTTGAAGATACTTATACTTCTACTATTGATTTTGAATCTTGACGCTTCCGAACTCAAAAAAGCACTCTATGAGAACTATTTGCAAAAAAATCGTATATTTACAGAAACAAAAGATTTTGGACTCTATCCAAGTATGAGCAGAGGAGAAAATGGTGATTCTATCTTCTCTGATACAAATGATACAGCTCATTACAATAAAAAAAATATAGATAGTATTTTCCATCAATTTAACCTCAGTGAAGAGAACTATATCGTTGCTCTGGAAAATCAAAATATCTTTTCAGGTATATATTTGACAGGTGGATTTGAGAGATATTTGAATAAATTTGAAAATATTGGGAATGAGTTCTATCTTGGAAGCCAAAATAGATATATGGCAGGTATCAGATGGGATATATTTGACAAAGGATATTTTAAGTCAAAAAAAGATTTGAAGAAGAAAGTGCTAGAGACAAAGCTGGAAAATCTTCAATTGAAATCACAATTTATAAATCATGCATTAAACAATAGGATTTTTAAATCAAAACTCTATTTGAATGAGATAGCTTATGAATTTCATACAAGGATGTTATCCATATACAAGGAGATCTACTCTAAGAGAGTGAAAATGATGAAAAGAGGATATATTGATTTGGAGGAGGTTCAGGAGATAGAGATGAAAAAAGCTTTTCATAAAAGCTATATTGATCACTACAGAAGACAAGAGAGGGCTAAAATGGATCAAGATCTTTTTCGTTTTGTAAACAATATAGAAAAAGTGGTCTTGATAAATAAAAAGATATTTATAGAGAAGATAAAGTCAGATAGTATAGATATGAAAACACAAGATATATTTAAAGAGAGAGCAGATCTCTTTCCCGAATATATAGATAATGTAAGAGCATATGTCTATGTAAAACATGAGTTTAGAGACTACTATGGAGATCAAGAGTCAATCGGATTTGCTGTAGATTTGCCTTTGGATAGAAGCTCTGAGAGAGATAAGCTAGTAAGGCTACAGCAGAAAAGATATCAGCTCAATCAAGAAGCAATCAAAGTGAGAATAGAGCAAAAAGCAACCTACCTATATCAACACTTTAGCTATATAAATGCAAGAATAAAATCTCTAATCTCACAATTGCATTTTCTGATACAGCAAAGAGCAAATTTAGATAAAAAGATCAAGGCTAAACTTACCAAGAAAGCAGAAAATCTTACACGAAAAATAGATATGAATAGATTGGATATAACAAGATTGAGAGATGAGATAATTAAAGCAAAAATGGAAAACTATATAAATTTTTTAAATATATGTCAATTAATCAATTTTGAAAATATCAATGAGATAATAAAAGTGGATAAGAGATAATGTCGATAAGAAAAGAGAAAAATTTGAAAAGAAAAGCTCTAAGGGTTAGCGTACCACTATCTCTTCAGATAGATGGTGCTGTATATGAGACAAATGATTGGAGTATGAGTGGATTTGGTCTCAATGTCAAAAATAGAAAACACTCTTTTGTAAAAGGAGTCAATCATAAAGCCCAAGTCATATTGAATATGGGTGAAGCGGTGATCTTGATAGATTTGGAGATAGAGGTCAAAAACATCAATAGCGATTCGGTAGGTTTTGAGATCACCCATATTAATGATAAAAACAGAAGAGTTTTGAGACATTTTCTGACACTCTCTCTCGATGGAAAAGGCAACAATCTAGATGATCTTGTAAGCGACTTTACGATACCAGTAATAGAGACACCGATAGAAGAGTCTATATTGTTGAATGATTCAGAACAAAACTTACTGAAAAGGAGCTTTGCTAAAAAAGCATATTTCTATATCGTGAGTATGGTAGCTCTCTTAACTCTTGCGACTTTTGTCATCATATATAATGCAGTAATCATCTATAATGGATATGGTGTAACTACAGGCAACAATATAAATATTACGACAGTCATTGATGGAAAAGTAGATAAGATTTACATAAAAAGGGGTTCCAAAGTAAAAAAAGGGCAATTACTATTTTCTATTTCAGATACAATTTTTCAAAACAATTTTGAAAATCTCTCTAAAGATATTTTATTGATAGAAAAACAGTTAAATAGAGTAGATGCCTCTATAAAAAATATCAATAGTAAAATATATAAATTAGACAGAGACAAAAATAGATCACTCAGAGAGTATAAGGAAGATTTCGATGTAGCCAAAAGGAGAGTAGAGGAGGCTTCTAAATTGTATCAAACAAGATTGATTACCTACTCTGACTATAGTGCAGAGAAGTTAGCTTATCTAAAATCAAAAGAGTTGATGGATAATCTACTGTTGACGACAGACTTGAAAGAGAAATTTGGTATAGAAAATATATATAAAGAGAAAAATAGATTGACAGAGCTTCTACAAGAGAAGAGACTTTTGTTGAAAGCAGCAAAAATAAACATAGAGTCTTGTAGAGTTTTTGCCAATAACGATGGAGTAGTGCATGCATTAAAAATCAAGGAGAAGCAATTTTTGAAAGCAGGAGATTTGGCTTTGATTTTGGAGAGTCAAGAGAGATCATATATCTTGATGAAGATGATTTCAGACAAAGTCATCAATGTGCATGTAGGGCAAAAAGTTCTCATCTATTCGTCAAAAACAGAAAAAAACTATTATGGTAGAGTATCAGCTATAGGTTATAGCTCTTCTGATGTAGTGACAAATACTCTAATGGAGGTCGCCAAAAATGAGATATTGGTTCAGATAGATTTTGATAGCAATCAAACATTTCCTCTCAATACACCTATTGAGACTTGGATCTTAAATGAGAAAAGCTACTATTTTCCAATAATAGGGATACTTTATGATAAAAAAGTCAGATAAGAGATTGGCCTTAAAGACGGCTATCTCTCCAACTATTCTCTATCTATCTATCTCAGGATTAATCCTATTTATGATTCATCCATTTCTTCACTATGTAAATAGAGATGTCATCATTGCTGTGTCGGTAGTAGGTGTCTGGAGATATACTTATCAGATAATCAACTATATCCGAGCTATTATCTATAGGGTACACAAATATCCCATCCTGAAAAAAGATATAACACTGCTAAATAGAGAGGAAGCCTACCCCGAACATATATATTTTTTGATACCTTCATACAAGGAGGAGCCTTGGGTTTCCATCGAATCTTTTCAAAGTATATTTTCAGATATGAATAATATACCTTCCAAAGCAACTTTGCTGGTTTCTGTTGGTTCTGCAGAAGAGGAGGCAATCATAAGAACTATTTATGAGTCCCACCCCTCAAATCAGAAGATCAATATCATTTTTCAACTACAAAGCAAAGGCAAAAGATATGCTATGGGACATGGGCTAAGAGCTATAGCTAGAGACTATCATGATAGAGGTCATTATGAAAAAAATTCTGTTGTTATCTTCATGGATGGAGACTCTTATCTAGAACCTGGAACTCTGGAGAAGTGCCTGCCAGTATTTAAAGTCAGAGATAGAGTTGGTGCACTTACAACCAATGAGATATCTTTTATCAATACCAAATCAAGCTGGTACAAAGATTGGTTTAGCCTCAAGTTTGGACAGCGACATATTCTGTTTCAGAGTCACTCTCTCTCAGATAAGGTCATGACTTTGACAGGCAGATTTAGTATATTTAGGTTAGAGATCTGTATGGAAGAGAACTTTATCAGGCAGGTAGAGGATGATATAATTACAAGCCCAACCACAGGCAGATTTAGATTTTTGATGGGTGATGATAAGAGTTCTTGGTACTATCTATTTAAGAATGGATGGGATATGCTCTATATACCTGATGCTACGGTTTATACTTTGGAGAGTAGAGATGGAAACTTTTTGGATCTATCTGTATCACTCCCTTTTAGATGGTATGGTAATACTTTGAGAAACAATGAGAGGGCAAGCAGAGTAAAAAATGTACCCCCTTTTATAAAATATGTGATTAGGGATCAAGTATTTAATATGTGGACCTCTCTAGTTGGTATTTCAGCAGCATTGATATTGGCTATATTTGTCCATCCTATATATTTGCCAATGTATATATCTTGGGTACTCTTTGTCAAAGTTATTCAGCAAAATATTATAGCTGCTATGGGTTATCCTGTGACGGTGAACACTATACCACTTATGCTCTACTCTCAGTGGGCTGGTTCATTTGTCAAGATATATGCCTATTTTCATCTAAACAAACAGACTTACAATAAATCAGGATCGACACAAAAATTAAAAAATTATGGTAGGATAGATCACCCTTGGTTTGAATATTTTGGAGTATTTAGGATGCTTACCGCTCTTTTGGCTTTTTATTTGGCACTATTTGTATTTTCAAGTGCCACAACTCTTCCAGATTTAAAATTTTTTAAAAAAATGGAGGAAAAATCTACTATTTTATATGTAGACAAGAGTAACAAAAAAATGGCTCAGCATATAAATGATTTGATTAAAGCGGCAGATGACAATGTGACTATTATGTTGCCAAAAGGTAATGTTTATATAGAGTCACCTATCTATATAACAAGAAGTAATATAAAATTGGTAGGTAACAAAACGACAATAGTATACTCTCTAGGTAGTAATGAGGAGGCAGCCATCTATATAAAAGGCTCCTTAGGCAAAAAGATAAAAAAATCACATTTGAAAGCAGATAGATATTATCTTATGGATGAGCCAAATAGCGAAGAGTTCTTGAGAGATTTAGGCTCTACAGTTTGGAATAAGAGATATCCATATATACGAACAGATATAAAATATCGAGACAATAAAATAAAAACAAAGTTTTCCAAAAATATAAGATATAGAGAGATTAATACTATTAGTAATGTTACGATAAAAGATTTTACCATAAGAGGCGATATAAAAACCGATGAATACTCTAATGTTTATAAAAATTTAAATAAAAATAGAAGAGCATCATCTATTAAGATCAAGTATGCAGCCAACATAAAAATAGAAGATATAAATATCTTTGATTCATACTCTCATGCATTGGATTTGGATACTGTGTATGGTGTAAAGGTGAGACGATTTTATGCAGATGGTAGTCTGAATAAAGGCAAAGGTGGCAACGGCTACTTTAAAGTATCTAGAACATTTCACTCCTCTTTTGAGGGTATAACTCTATCAAACTTAAGACACTTAGCCATACAGTGGTCCTCTGCTTATAATGTATTTAATGGTATCAATCTATTTAATACAGATTTAAATTTCCATGGAGGTGGAACACATCATAATGTCGTCAAAAATATCACTTTTGATGTGGACAAAAAGGATCATAAGTGGGGTGAAATATATCAAACGCCTCATGATGCAAAATGGGCTCCACCTGACTACAAAACAAATATAGTCGAAGATATTTTTAGATGAAATATTATATAATTTACAAAAAGGGTTTAGCTACATGATGAGATATATATGGAATATAACAATAGCGTTGATACTCTTTGTTGGCTGTAAACCTGTTGAGCATAAGGATGTTACACCGACTTCAGGGGCTGTGCAAGAGAGGGCTCAAGAGCAGTATATCCCAGAAAAATTTGTTCATCTCTTTGAAAATTCAAAATTGCAATATCCCAATGGTGAAGTCGCTATTCCCTATAATGGTTTTACAGAAGATACCTTTAGAGATAACTTTTATATAAATGTAGAGGGTGACTTGGTCATGTCTCTAAATAAGACAAAAGAGTATGGTCACAATGTTTTGAGAAATGAACTCCGTGAAGGTCCAGTTGAGTGGGGAACTAATGATCCATTGGGTGCAACTCTCAAGGGGAAGGTTAGATTGTTCTATTCTGAAACAATCTCCAACTATACTTGGGTACAGATACATGCTGCAAAGCCGTTTTCTTGGCCACTTCTTCGGCTTACTACTATCCACCATAAAGATGATCTATATGATCATATATGGCTTGTATATATGGTGGGAGGTGAAGTGGACTCTGAGAGAAGATGGATTGATATGGGGAAGAGACCTAAAGAGACTTTTGATTTTGAAGTATCTGTGTATAGAAACAGAATGGTTGTAACCATAAATGGTGTAGAGAAGTTCAATAAAGATGTGAGCTATTGGGAACCTTATCAAAACTACTATAAGGCTGGAATCTATTTTACCAAGAAAGATGAGATAGGTACAGGAATGGTTATTTTCACAGAGTTGGATTATGTCCATAAATAGTAGAGAGGCTCCAATGAGGTTTTGAGGATATTAAGTAGTATTGCTTCAATCTTCTCCAGCTACAAAGGCTATCCAGTAGAGTCTCCCTATAGCATAAAGCATCAATAGATAAGAGATAAATCTTACTATGCCTGCTATCATCCCATCATAAGGCAAGACCCCTAAAGTGTCGAGAATGTAGTGGAAGTCATGGTAGCCATCTTTGCCTAGAAAAGATTTGCTTGCTGGTACTATGGCACCTTCGTGGGATGTGGAGATATACCAAGCAGTATAGTGCATCGTAAATCCTGTGAAAAATATACCAATATTTGCTGCTAGTAGATTGTCTCTTCTGTAGTAGTAGTATCCTATACCTGCGGGAAAGAGAAGTTGAAAGATTGTTCCATTGATGGCTGTTAGGAAGCGAGGGCATGGGAGTATGTAACAGACTCCATGTCCACCCTCATGCACTATGCCAAAAACTTGATTGGATATAAAATAGTATAGATCAAAGATGCTCTGTATTGTCGATCTCTCAACTATATATTTGGGTGGATAGGGGGCATATTTGTGAAAGGAGAAGAGAAAAATGGCAAACACTACAAAAGTTGCCCTCTTTGCCATAGGTGTATGCCTCTGAGAATCTACATGACTCCTCTTTGTAGACTTATGTAGATGTGAGAGATCCGGTTTTTCTCTTCGCATATGGAACTAAATCTCTCTGGTAGGCTCAGGATAAACTCCTACTTAAAGAGAGTCTATATCCAGCCCATCTCTGCAAAGATAGGCTCTAGTTCCATCCAAAAGTTCTCAAATCTCACTGCTATATCATTGATAGCCTCATCCTCTTCTCTCCACTCTTTGAGCTTGAGCATGATGGCTGATTTCTTCTCTTCATCTATACTATCTGATGACTCTACTTTTTCTATAACTTTATCTATCTTTGCTTTCATATTGGACTCCTTAAATAGTGTGTATACTCTATACTATATCAATCTTATATTAAAATATGATTATTTATCTAACTGAACATCTATAGATAGGGCTTCAAATTCACCTTCGGACTCTTTTTTTACCTCTATAGCTTTGACATCTATATACTTCCTGACTACCTCTATAATCTCTGCTTTTAGCTCATCCATAAATGGGTATGTGCCGTTGTTTCTATCTGACATGATAGCTATAGTCAGTCTATCTTTTGCAATGGTTGCACTCTTATTTTTCTTTAGCCACGAAAACATTACTTAAATATCCCTTTGAATTTTTTGAATAGACCACTAGGAGCTGCCTCTATGTCGGATATCTCAATCTTTTGTCCACAGATACGACCCGCTATTCTTTTGTATGCTTGTCCAGCTTCTGAGTTTTTATCTAGTATGATAGGTTTTCCTTGATTTGAAGCATCTATGACCCCTCTATCTTCTGGTATCTTACCTAGTAGTTTGACATTTAATATCTCTAGTATATCTTTACTATTTAACATTTCGCCACTCTGTACCATATCTGCTACTATGCGGTTGATGATGAGATATTTGAGTACATCTTCGCCATCTTTAACTTTTTGTGATTTGGAGTCAAGTATACCTATGGCTCTATCTGCATCCCTGATAGATGATACCTCTGGATTGACCACAATGATAGCTGCATCTGCGAACTCTATGGTATGCTCATATCCACTCTCGATACCAGCAGGTGCATCTAATATCACATAGTCATACTCCTCTTTGAGTTCGTCTAGTAGAACCTTTACTTTATCTGATTCGAGTACTGTTTTATCTTTGGTCTGAGATGCTGCCATAAAGTGTAGATTCTCTTCTACTTTACTCTTGATGATTGCTTGTTTGTAGCTAGCTTCACCATCCATTACTTGCACCATATCATACACGACACGATTTTCAAGACCTAGTATCATATCTAAGTTTCTTTGACCTATGTCAAAATCTACCAATACGACCTTCTCGCCATTCATTGCGATGCCCAAACCTAGATTTGCTGTCGCTGTTGTCTTTCCTACGCCACCTTTGCCACTAATGACTGCTATTACTATGCCCAATTAATCTCCTTTTTTAGTACTGGTGTGATAACGATCTCATCACCTATCAACTCTATACGATTTAGTCTATCCTCTAGCAGACTATTGTCTACCTCTACACCGTGAAATATGATATTTGCTTTTGGTGAATTGTTGAGCATCATAAAATTTCCATTACATCTTATGCTACCCTCTACTACTTGTGTAACTATGAGATTTCCTTCTATGTTGAGAGTAGCACCACTATTTACACGGTTGAGTAGTAGTAGATCGCCATCTAGGTTGATCTCTCTACCGCTTCGTACTATACTATCTAATACGGTGAGATTGTTTTGGAGTCTATCAGATAGTCTATCTAGCTCTTCCTCTAGTAGTGCTTGATTCTCTTTGGCTAAATTTTCTCTAAACTGCTCTCTCTTCTCTTGAGCCTTTATGAGCTCTAAATCTGTCTCTTTTCTTGAATTACTTTTTGGTAGTTCTATATTTGTTATATATTTGAGCCCTTTTTTTTCCAAGAACTCCTCTATCCTTGAGGATACTGTGCCGTTGAGAACTATAAGGCGATCTTTAAATAGCAGATAATTGGCATCAAAAAATGAGATAAATCTATCTTCATCATCTATAGTAGTCTCATAGACCTTTACTGAATACTGCTTGCCTTTCAACCATCACTCCTCAAAAAATAATTATATGATTTTATCTCTTTTCATGTTAAAATTAAATTATGGAGCCACTTGCAAATCCATACAAAAGAGGTTTAATTTATGCCTAAAATTATATCAACTCTATCAAAAATATGGCTTAAGGTATCAAATCTTGAATATTCACTACTTCTTAAAGTGGAAGATATTACTAAACTATCTTTTAATTAAGAGTAAATTTATCCGATTTAAGATATTATCCGAAAATATAAATAACATAATGGAGACTTATATGAAAAAGATAGTAGTATCAATAGCACTTTTAATTGCAACCAATTTGATGGCAGATGTAAAAGCAGGCAAAGCAGTATATCAAGCCAACTGTGCCATATGTCACACTGTCAATGGTGGCAAAGCATTGGGTCCTGACTTTAACATAGTGTCCTATAGGAGAAAAAAATCAGAGATAGTGCAGTATGCAAAAGATCCATATAGTATGTATAAGAAGTTTGGATATAGTGCAAACGCCATGCCTACTCTACCATTGGAGGATCAAGAGTTCAAAGATGTAGCGGAGTATATCTCATCTCTTCAGCCATTCAAAGAGTGGATGAAGAAGTAGTAGATGTTTTGCAAAACACAAAAGTGGGACTGAAGCCATCATCTTTGATAGGTTTTGCAGAAGATATCTCTTAACAAATAGCTATCTACAGAGAAGCTTTGAGTCCATATAGATAGCTACCTAAAGCTGACATGCTTTGAGTAGTAAGCTTCTCTACAAAAGCTTCTATTTTATCTCTCTTTTTCCATACAGGCTTATCTACTTTTGCCAACTCTTGTAGCTCCTTTTTGGCACTACTTTTGGTGCCTATACTATCTACTAATCCTACGCTTTTGGCTCTTTGGGCTGCAAATATGTGTGCATCAGCATAAGCTTTGGAGTTGTTGATATCCAGCCCTCTAGCTTTGGCTACATCACTTACAAATAGTTTGTATGTGTCTGCGGTGAGTTGCTCTAGCTCTGCTCTCTCCTCTGGTGTCCATTGACGCGTTGGAGTACCTGCTTGTTTGTATCTACCTTGCTGGACTATCTGTGGCTTGACACCTATCTTGTCCATAAGCTCTTTGAGATTTGCACTCTCCATGATGACACCTATAGATCCTATGATTGCACCAGGGTTGGCTATGATTTTGTTGGCATATATAGAGCTATAGTAGCTACCGCTAGCCATGATACCTGAGGCGTAAGCGATGACTGGTTTTTTGGCTTTTAGCTCTCTGATGGCGTATGATATCTCTATGGATGGAGCTACTGCACCCCCAGGGGAGTTAACTGTAAGGAGTACACCCTTTATCTTATCATTTTTTTGAGCCTTCTCTATCTCTTTGATGATAGTGTCGCTATCCATTATGGCTCCAGATAGTTTAATCTCTTGGAGATTTGCTGGATCCAAAGACTTCTCTTTGGGTGAAAATACCACTACTACTATGAGTAGAAATAGCATACCCATAAAGTGTCTACCTATCCATTGGATAGTATTGCTTATAGCTTTGAACATATCTGTTATCCTTTTTATATAGTACTCTCTACCTGCTTGATCCAGTAGTTCATTATCCTCTGCTCCGTTTTGAGGGTAGTGCTGAGACCATGACCAGGGTATAGTGTGAAGTCATCTGTGATTTTGGAGGCTCTCTGTAGACTTGCTACCATATCTGCTCCGCTAGAGTATGGAAAATCCCATCTACCTATCGACTGCTGAAAGAGAAAATCCCCACTGAACCAAACATCACCTATCTCTATGATACTGCATCCAGGTGTATGCCCTGGAAAGTGACGAAACTTTATCTCTACACCCTCTATATCTACAGTCTCATCACCATCTACTAGATAGTCTGGCTTGCTAGGTGGTGTTCCCTGCCCAAATGGATCTTTCTCTAGCATGAAAGCATCCCCTTTGGGTACATATATAGGTATTTTAAGTATCTCTTTTAGCTCTGCATTGCTCCACACATGATCGAAGTGTCCATGGGTATTGAGTATAGCTATAGGATTTATACAGTTCTCTACGACCCACTTGGTGGCACCAAGACCAGGATCTATGATAATATCTCTAGTTATCTTATCTACCTCTACTGTGACTATATAGCAGTTGGTTTGATGTGTTCCCATCGGCTGGATTTTGATTTGCATTATTTGCCATCTCCATAATTTTTATACATTATAATCTAAAATATTAAAATAATTGCCATCATTTTGCAAGTAGCTTGTGCTTTAGACTTATTGAGTGTTGTATATGTGACCATGTCACACAAGTTTATATATCTTATGCTCTTTTGTATGATGATATTTATCTTTTAATTATATAGGAGTATTATGTCAAATAAAAATGTAAAAATGAGAGATGCTGAAGAGGGAGCTATAGAGTATATCTTCCATCTCTATAGATGTTGAGTAGCCAAAACCAATAATTAAAGATATAGGAGAGATAGAAAATGAAAAATGAGTTTACCCAAGCTATGGCTTTTAGACATGCTTGTAAAGTCTTTGATAGCAACAAGAAGATTTCAGATGAGTTGATGCACTATATCTTAGAGGCAGGGCGAACAAGCCCTAGCTCTTTTGGTATGGAGCCATGGAAGTTCTTGGTTGTAATGAATGATGAGCTAAAAGAGAAGATAAGAGCCTTGTGTTGGAATCAGCCACAGATTACTACCTCTTCTCATCTAGTCATCATCTTGGCAGCTATAGAGAGTCTAAAGCCATCTTCAGGTGAGGTCAAAAAGCGTTTTGCGAGACGACCACTAGATAGTGAAGCTTTAGATGGTTATATAAAACTCTACACCTCTCACTTGGCAAAAACTTTAAGTTCTGATGAAAATATCTATGCTTGGACAGCAAGACAGACCTACATAGCAGCAGCAAATATGATGACAGCAGCAGCTTTTGAGGGGATTGACTCTTGTCCTATCGAGGGGTTCGAAAAAGAGAAACTAGAGAAGCTCCTAGAGCTAGATACCTCTAAGTATCAAATAGCTATGCTACTACCTTTTGGATATAGAGTCAATGAGCAGTCTAAGCAGATTCGCTTAGATTTCGATGAGGTAGTTGAGTTTATCAGATAGCTTTCACTAGTCCCACCCATCCTGAGGTGAGACTCATATTTAAGTTAGAATAACCTATAATCCTCGATATACT
>FPHC01000025.1_pt1 | contig 18389 bp, 18 predicted proteins | sample 1057211 | NCBI WGS metagenome assembly FPHC01 (sample SAMEA4473313, study PRJEB15554) | hydrothermal vent metagenome | biome: marine basaltic hydrothermal vent biome; feature: marine hydrothermal vent; material: water | place: Pacific Ocean | collected 2011-06-14/2011-07-23 | depth 1199 m
TATGCAAACCAATCTTCGGAAGTGGGCTTTCAAGGTCACCTTGCTATGAACTGCGATATCTCGGTGAGGCTGAAGCCTCATTTCCATAAAAAAAGTGCCAAGTAACAACAACACATCTCTTACCCCTTTTGATTATCCCACAGACTACATATTGTGATATACCAAACACTTTAGCTATCATATCTTGAGAGTATCCTTGTTGAAGTGTAGTTTATGTTGAACTCTCTCATAAACTTAGAGAGAGTTTCACTACTGATCTCTATGAGTAGATGATAGTAGTTGTGCTGTCCCATCAACTCTTCAAATCTTTTATAATCCTCTCTATCTACAGAGACTGCTCTTTGTTCTATTAGGATACCATAGTTATTGATAGATTTGACTCCGTTCTCATCGGTATTGCATCAAAAAAGAGCTTTATGCTCTACCATACTACAGTGGTTTTGAACCACCTTCATACCTGCATCTTCTGCTTTTTTGGCTGCTTCGTTGTTGACTAAGCCCTTTTGACCCCAAAAAACTTTGATATCTCCTCTTTCGATACAAGCATCAGCTATAGCATCAAATGCGGCTGGTTTTCTAAAGATATCTACCATGTCAACTTCAAATGGTATCTCTGCCAATGACCTATATACCTTTTCGCCCAATATTGTATCCTCTTTGGGATATACTGGTACTATCTTATATCCTACACTCTGTAGATATTTGGCTACTTTGTGGCTATCCTTTGACTCATCAGGTGATAGACCCAATACAGCTATGGTCTTGACGCTATCAAATATCTCTTTTATCTCATCTTTGTTGCTATTTACGGTTGGAAATTCACACTCCATTACTTAATCCTTTAATGATATAATTCTACCCTAAATATTACTCAGGAAAAATAATGATAGACTTAAAAAGTATAAAAAAAGCGTACGATAGAGTGTCTGATGTGGTGTATCACACACCATTTGGATATGCCCCAATATTAAGTGACTTAAGTGGATATGATATATATCTCAAAAAAGAGAACCTCCAGAGGACAGGAGCATTCAAATTGAGAGGTGCATTCAATAAGATAGCAACTTTAGTCGAGAGTGGTAGCGTAGATGGAGTGGTAGCAGCAAGTGCAGGAAACCATGCTCAAGGAGTGGCATTTTCTGCCAAACACTTCGATATAGATGCTACCATTGTCATGCCAGAGTCTACTCCACTCACCAAAGTACAAGGAGTCAAAGAGTTGGGTGCGACTGTCATACTCCATGGCAACAATTATGATGAGGCGTATGGGTATGCTCTCGAGTATGCCAAAGAGAATAAGCAAGAGTTTGTCCACCCCTTTACAGATGATGAAGTGATAGCTGGTCAAGGTACGGTAGCCATAGAGATGTTGGATGAAGTTGCCAATCTGGATGCAGTAGTAGTGCCTATAGGTGGTGGAGGATTGATATCTGGTATCGCTACTGCTATCAAAGATATATCACCCAACTGTAGAGTGATAGGTGTAGCATCAAAGGGTGCTCCTGCTATGGCAAACTCATACAGAGAGGGCAGGGCGATAGATACAACTTCTGTACGAACTATAGCAGATGGTATTGCGGTCAGAGATACTTCACCTAAGACTTTGGAGTATATACTCAAATATGTAGATGATATTCAATTGGTGGGTGAAGATGAGATAGCAAACGCTATACTCTTTTTGTTGGAGAAGCAGAAGCTACTTGTAGAGGGTGCAGGTGCGGTAGGCGTAGCAGCTATACTTCATCACAAGATAGATATGCCAAAAGATAGTAAGATAGGCATAGTATTGAGTGGTGGCAATATAGATGTCACGATGCTCTCTCTCATTATAGAGAAGGGTCTCATCAAGTCATCGCGAAAGATGAAGCTTGTGGTGACACTCATGGATAAACCAGGCTCACTAATGCTCTTTACAGATATACTCACTAAAGTAGGGGCAAATATAGTGCAGATAGGATATGATAGGACATCTACAGATCTTAAGTTTGGTGATGCCTTTGTCTCTGTAAGTCTTGAGACCAAAGGTGTTGAGCATCAAGAGCAGATACGCAAGATGCTTAAAGATGGTGGATTTTTCTTTACAGAGACCCACTAAAATATAATTTTAATAATACTCAAGGGTCGATATATAGAGCAAGGAGTTTGCTCCCTGCCTTCAAATACTTCACGCCAATAGCTATTTTGCCAATAGTACGGCAGCCTCTTTGGCATGGTAAGTTATGATAATATCTGCACCTGCTCTCTTGAATGCCATCAGAGTCTCCATCATCACTCTGTCATAATCTATCACTCCTGCCTTGGCTGCCATCTTGAGCATAGAGTACTCCCCTGATACATTGTAACAAGCCAATGGTAGCTTGGTATTCTCTTTGACATCTCTAATGATATCTAGATATGCTAGTGCTGGCTTGACCATCAATATATCTGCACCCTCTCTCTCATCTGCTATACTCTCCAATATAGCTTCGTTTCTATTGGCTGGATTCATCTGATAGCTTCGTCTATCTCCAAAACTAGGGGTGGATTCTGCTACATCACGAAAAGGACCATAATATGCAGAGGCAAATTTGCTAGAGTAGCTCATAATAGGTAGATTTTCATATCCAGCACTATCTAATCCACTACGAATAGCAGAGATCATACCATCCATCATACCACTAGGTGCTATCATATCTGCTCCTGCTTTGGCATGTATGATGGCTTGTTGTGCTAAGTTGTCCAGCGTGATATCGTTATCTACAGTCTCTAGTACAGGGTCCAATACGCCACAATGCCCATGATCTGTATACTCACAAAAGCATAAATCGGTCACCACAAAGATATCTGGATGACTCTCTTTGACAGCTCTGATAGTCTGAGCTATGATGCCATGATCACACATAGCATCAGAGCCTACACTATCTTTGGTGTCTGGTATACCAAAAAGTATGATAGAGTAGATACCCAACTTCTTGAGATCGTAGCACTCTTTGACTATCTCATCTATACTCATCTGATATACACCTGGCATAGAGTCTACTTCACTCTTGATGCCCTCTCCACTTCTGGCAAATAGTGGATATATGAAGTCATTGACACTTAAGTGAGTCTCTTGTAGTAGATCTCTCAATACTGGATTTATCCTCTTTCTTCTAAATCTTGTAAACATTTTATGCACCTTGATATTTTTTGTCTATTGTACATTATGACTACTAAGGATTAGAGTAAATTTGATGATTTGATATAAAATTTAGTTGAATTGGTAGATTTGTATTAAAAAGTTGTATGGAGTTTGTGTAGCAGTAGGCTTCCGCCTACTACTTAATATAACTTCTAGAGAGGAGTTACATTTTCTGCTTGTGGACCTTTTTGACCTTCGCCAATTTCAAAAGTCACATTTTGACCTTCTGCCAATGATACACGACCAGGACCTGTACTATTTACTTGTCTAAAGTGAACAAATACATCACTACCACCATTCTCTTGTTGGATAAATCCATAACCTTTTTCGTCGTTGAACCATTTTACAGTTCCGTTAAGCACTTCTGCCATAATAATACCTTTTGTATAAAATAAACACTTCTTTTTGAAGCGGAATCAAAATCGGAGAGTCTTTGGTCTAGCAGAACACTTACGGTCACACTAAAGATGAACTCACACCTCATCTTTCATCGAGTGTATTATAGCTACTTTTTATTAATAACACCTTGCAATTTTAATAATTTGGGTAATTTTGATAATAATATTAGTTTTATTTAAGTTGATAATAATTTTTTTCTTTATCTAAGGGGTCGTATTGAGATGTAGAACTCTACCCCTTTGCTCTTATATTGGATAGGGTAGAGTATATGCTCTAAGCTTTATAGTTTTTGATAGCTCTATCTAAAATGGCAGTAGCAGCAGCTTTGTCTTGAAAGCCTGATACTTTGACCCATTTGTTTGGCTCTAGCATTTTATATGTCTCAAAGAAATTTTTTATACGATTGAGAGTATGTTCTGGGACATCTTTCAAATCCTTGATATCTTTATATGTAGGATCTATCTTCTCTGTAGGCACTGCTAAGAGTTTCTCATCTCCACCACTCTCATCTTCTGTCATCAATACACCAACCAATCTACATTTTATGAAAGAGCCAGCTTGTAGAGCATAGTCACAGAGCACCAATATATCAGCAGGATCTCCATCATCTGATAGGGTATTGGCTACAAAACCGTAGTTTGCTGGGTAGTGAACAGCGGAGTAGAGTACTCTATCTACCTCTACAGCACCAGACTCTTTATCTATCTCAAATTTGATATTTGAATTTAGTGGTACCTCTATAATAGCCTTGACTGCATCAGGGTTTTCACCATGACCTATTTTTGAAATATCCATATATCTCTCCTAAGTATAATATTTTATGAATAGTAACATAAATAGGTTTTAATATACTTTTTGTTGTTTGTAGATAATGTAATATAGATGTAATAATAAATATCAGTTTTGTTTATTTAGAATCTTTTTGAAACTAAATTTTACCTTTCTACCTATTGGTTTTATATATATTTTTCGTCTATAGTTTTATATTCTTATTGTATCATGGTTAAAGAAAACTAGTGCGATTTAACGATATAAATAATAATTTCAATGGAGTAAAAGAGTGGCAGAGATAACCCAAAGAAGAATAATATATGTAGATGCAAGTTACAATAGTGAAACGAAAGAGTCTAAAATTAGTTTATACGACAAAGAGATAAGTAAACTAGATACACTTATACTAACTTATCCAAACAATAGTAGTGAAGCAGAAAAATCTGCAATACTTTACGCTTGTCTCTACAGTAAGAAAAAAGCAATAGAAGATAGAAAAATACATATCTTGAATGATAATTTTAATGCAACTGTAGATGAAAAAATATTAGATATTTGTAAATATTTTGGTGTCAATGTTAGCTGGATACCAAGAGAGATTAATGCCATAGCTGACAAAGGAACTAAGCTTGATGTTAATATTGGAGAGCAGGAGAGTAACCTTTTGGAAGTCTTTTATGATTTGACGATAAATAAATGTATATTGGATACTGAAAATAGCAATCTCAACATGACTTCAGAGAACAAATCCATAGAAGTTTCAAGCAAGACTAAAAATATATTGATAAATGCCATTAGGCACTCCACGGTTGAAAATAAACCATATGTATCAATAGGTCAAGTAGGAAAATATCTGAAAGAAAATAATCCAACATTTGAATATGGTCAACTCAAAAAAGAACTTGAAAAATATCCTGATGATTTTATTGTTATTGATAATAACTACACAAAGTTAAAATAAGAAATATTAGAGAAGTATGGTATAATGATATAATACTTCTTTGCAAAACTCTATGGATGTCTATATATTTATTGTCTAAATAATATTTGCAAAATATATAGTTGTGTAAGAAGTCTATAGATAATTTAGGATAACCAAAAGAGAGATTTATATGAAAAAAGTAGCCATATTGGGGCGACCAAATGTAGGAAAGAGTTCACTCTTTAATCGTTTGGCAAGACAACGAGATGCCATCACTTCAGACATGTCTGGAACCACAAGAGATATCAAAAAACGCATAGTTACCATATCTGGAGATAGAGATTTTGAAGTAGTAGATACAGGTGGTATTGACTATAGTAGTGAACTATTTAGTAAAGTAGCAGAGCTATCACTTCGTGCAGCATCACAATCAGATATCATACTCTATATGGTAGATGGCAAGAGTATACCAGAACCAGAAGATAAAGAACTCTTTTATAGACTGCAAGAGCTTGGTAAGCCATTGGCTTTGATCGTCAACAAGATAGACAATGACAAAGAGGAGGAGCGATATTGGGAGTTTTTGGAGTTTGGGGCAGATATGACATTCCCAATGTCTGTAAGCCACAACAGATACTTCAATGATTTTTATAGTTGGCTAGAGGAGTTTATACCACCTAGAGAGATGTCATCTACAGCAGTAGAGCATGAGGAGTCACTAGATAGCTATATGCAAGATCGTACAGATGAGATGATAGAGGATATCAATACCCAAGATGAGGTGGTGGATAACGATATCAAGGTAGCTATTATAGGCAGAGTAAATACAGGCAAAAGCTCACTACTCAACTCTCTTTTAGGCGAAGAGCGGTCTGTCGTGAGTGATGTAGCTGGTACTACTATAGACCCAATAGATGAAATGATAGAGTATGATGGGTACAATATAACATTTGTAGATACAGCAGGCATCAGAAGACGAAGTAAGATAGTAGGCATAGAGAAGTATGCACTAGGCAGAACTACAGCTATGCTAGAGAAGGCAAATTTGGTTCTGCTCGTCATAGATGCTACTGTAGGTGTAACAGAGTTAGATGAGAGGGTAGCAGGACTCATAGAGAAGTATAGATTGGCTTGTCTGATTGTGGTAAACAAGTGGGATATAAGAGAGGAGAAGAGCTATGAGGATATGGTCAATGATATACGAGATGAGCTAAAGTTCCTACACTATGCACCTCTCATCACTATATCTGCAAAGACAGGTTTGAGAGTATCAAAAATATTGGATCAAATTACTGCTATATTTGAGAGATACAAGCAACGGATACCTACATCAAAACTAAATGATGTGCTTCGTGAAGCGATGAATAGACACCATGTGCCATCTCACAATGGCGCTACAGTAAAGATCAAGTTTGCTACACAGTATGAGACGAAGCCACCAAAGATAGCTCTCATAACCAATCGTCCAGATGGACTTCACTTTAGTTACAAAAGATATCTTGCCAATTTCATAAGAAGTAGATTTGATTTTGAAGGTGTACCACTAGATATAGTTGCCAGAAAACGAGGTGAGAGGATAGAGGATTGATGGATTCAAATCACTTCTCAATCAGTAAGCTATGGCTCAATAGCCATCCTGAAAGCTAGGAAGTGAGACTTCAGTCTCACCATTTAATGAGATCAAAGCAATTATCTTTAATAGATTTTTGCAAAGAAATAAAATAAGATAAAGTTATAAGAGGTTAAATATATGGAGCTAGATAGAGTCAAAGAGATGATAGAGTCTAAAGATGGAGTGTTATTGTACTTTTCTGGAGAGGATTGTAATGTATGTCATGCGTTGAGACCGAAATTTAAAGAGGCTTTTGATAATAATTTTCCTCTCATCGAGCAACTATACTTAGATGCTCAAGAGAATCCTGAGATATCAGCATATTTTCAAGTCTTTTCTGTACCTACTGCAATAGTCTTTTTGGCAGGTAGAGAGTTTGCTAGAGAGGGCAGAAGCATTAGTATACATCAGCTTGTAACTCAACTAGAGAGACCATATAGCATAATGACAGATCAGTAGTAGCGAGATAGATGAAGCATATATTGATACTTGCCGATGGTCCTGTAGCAAAGCAGTTTTTAGAGTGGATAAACAAGACTAGAATTGTAGACAATCAATATCATGTCGCTTGCTATAAAGATGGTGTATTGCCAGATAAGGCAAATCGTATCATATCTACTTGTCATACAGACCCTACAAGCTATAGTAAACTACTTGCTATTATGTCGAAAGTAAACTACTCTATGGTTTTTGTCATTATGGAGAGTAGAGAAGATACACAATATACAGTCAAAAATATTCGACAAATAGATAGCAAGATAAGAGTGGTGCTGTTGAACAAATGGGAAGATAACTATGATGATATAGATAACCTAACAGTCATAGATGAGTATCATCTAGTAGCTACACATCTCTATGACCACTTACCCAATGTGCCAGTCATAGCCAAGAATGTAGGGCTTGGTGAGGGTGAAATCATGGAGATGATAGTACCTTTTGGTAGCAACTATGCATATAGACATATAGGCTCTATAGCTCAAAGAAAGTGGAAGATTGCAGCAATATATCGCAATAAAAAACAGATATTGCCTACTTCGGCTACTATGATATATCCAAACGATACACTATTGGTATTGGGCAAGCCTATGGTTCTTGATGGAGTATATAAGAGTATCAATAAAAGGATAGGGTTATTTCCTGAGCCATTTGGAAAAGATCTATATCTGTTGTTGGATTTCGACAAAGATATAGATAGAGCTATTATATATCTACAAGAGAGTATATACTTGGCAGACAGACTCGAAGGCAAAAAGTTATATGTGAGGATCATAAATCCATCAAACTTCAACTTGCTAGAGGCACTAAAAGAGGAAGAGAGGGAGAATGTATCTATACATATATGCTATGATGTCAAGGGTATTGAGGAGTTAGTAGAGTATGATATACAAAGCTTCGATATAGGTCTAGTGATGAATAGTGTAGATACTTTTGATGGGATTGGGATAATGGATAGACTCTATCAGCTCAAAAAACTTATCTATATATTTGGGGATAAATCACTATATGATATCACTCAAAGTGTAGTTCTCATCACTAACGAATCCGAGATGGAGTCTATATCATCAACGGCTATAGATTTCTCCAAAAGTCTTGAGCTAGAGTTGCATTTGTGTGATTTTGATCCAGAGGGAGATTTCGATAGCAAGAAGATGATTGTAGAGCACTACGAGACCCTTTCTCAAATATTTAACTACAAGATTTATGCTGACCAAGATGTGGCAAATCCTGTTCGAATGTTGCAGAGTATGAACAACATCATACAAATCTCACCATTTACTCAAGAGACCAAACGAAAATCTATATTTAACCTCATCTCTACTAAAGTGCAAGACTATCTACTGACAATAGGAAAGCATCCAAAAATTTTAGTACCTGTGGAGTTCTCTGAAAATATATAAAATAGTTTTGGTATAATATTTTCATAAAATATATAATCACAATATAGGTATTTATAGAGTTGCATAGAAAATCCAATAATAAAAGAGAGTCCATATGAGATATATCATGATGCTACTGCTACCAGTAGCGATATTTGCAAAGATACACTATGCCAAAGTAGAGCCATTTGAGATAGTTGTTATAAAATCAGCAGTAAGTGCATTGGTGCAGAGAGCCAATCTCCAAGCAGAGGGCAAGATGGTAGTAAATGCAGAGATTATCCATCTTGATGATCATCTTGATAGAAAAGATTTGAACTCATCGAGAGAGAGCCTTGAGATACTTCACAATATGCTAAAGATCAATCGAGAGATAGTAGAGAGCCTAGATGAGTCGCTCAAGAGACAAAAGGGCTACTATGAGAGACTCAATAGGCTATCTACAGCATCAAAGACACAGAAAGATACAGCTTTTAACTCATTTGTATCTATCAAAAATCAATACCTATCGACTCAAGAGAAGATAGAGAGCTTAAAGAAGCAGATATTAGACATGGAGTATAAGATTTCCAGACTAGAGGATAGCATATCTAAAAAATCTATCAGATTAGAAGATAGATATCTATATAAACTTGCAGTGAGGGAGGGTGATTTTGTAAATCCTGGCTCACCATTGGCTACTATACAAGATCAAAATCGTGCTAAGCTGACACTCTTTTTGGAGTTGTCGGAACTAAATGATTTAGATAAAAAAGTTATATACATAGATGGCAAAGAGACATCTCTCAAAGTAGATAAGATATGGAGAGTATCTGATGAGAAGTTCATATCATCATATAGAGCGGAGATATATATGCCTAAGCCTAGCGGATACTTTTCGCAACTTCTTAAGGTGGAGTTGAGATGATAGAGACAGCTTGTGCTTTGGATTGTCCTGATGCATGTGGTATAGTGGTAGATCCACAAGTGTTTCCTAGACTGCAAGCAGATACCAATAATGGTACTCTGTGTAGTCTGCTCAACAGAGATATGTTTGATACACCTCGTATAGAGAAGCCTACCATAGATGGTGTAGAGGTATCTATGGATGAGGCACTTGATGAGGTAGCTAAAGCACTCAAAGAGGAGTCTTTGCTATGGCGTGGTTCTGGCAACTTCGCTGTAATGCAAGAGGTTACAAATCTACTCTTTGAAAAGATAGGTGGTACACTAACTACAGGCACTCTATGTGATGGGGCGGGTGATGCTGGCATCATTGAGGGGAGAGGAGTCAATCGTACTCTACCACTAGAGCAGATAGAGATGGCTGAGACTATAGTGGTATGGGGGCGAAATCCATCCACTACCAATAGTCATATAGTGCCATATCTCAAAGACAAAAAGATAGTCGTCATAGATCCTATAGCTACGCCATTAGCCAAAAAAGCTGACCTTCATATACAGATAAAACCACGAAGTGATATATATTTGGCACTTATGTTGTCAAGATTTATCTTTATGGAAGATAGTGAAGATAGTAGATGGCTAGAGGAGTTTGCACCTGAGTTTGAAGAGTTTTATGAGTTTACTAGAGAGTTTCGTATCAAAGCTATATTGGCTCATATAGGTATAGACCTTGGAGATATGGGTAGGCTTATTAGCTATATACAAGGCGAAAAGGTACTGTTTTTGGTAGGTAATGGCATACAGAAGTATAGTACAGGTCACTATACAATGTGGGCTATAGATTCACTCGCAGCTACACTTGGACTCTTTGGTAAAGATGGCTCTGGAGTTAGCTATATAGGCAACTCAAAGTTAGGGTTTGACAATCCTTTTGATGTAAAATGCAAGAGTGTCTCTAAAGTAGATACACCATTTGACAGATTTAAAACTGTGTTGGTACAAGGTGGTAATCCTGCTGAAAGTATGCCAAATAGTAGCAGAGTTATAGATAGACTAGAGAGAGTAGAAAATCTCATCTACTTTGGTCTATATGAGAACAAGACTAGTCAGATGGCTAAAGTAGTGATACCTGCAAAGAGCTTCTTTGAGAAAGATGATATACGACTAAGCTATGGAAGTCATATAGTTCGCAAGATGAATAGAGCGATAGAGAGTGACATAGGCATAAGTGAGTATGATTTTTGTAAATCCATCTATGATAGATTTGGTTTTGATGGACTTCAGAGTGAGGAGCAGTATATAGAGTATTGGTTGAAACAGTGTAGAGAGATGGATGGTCTCTACTACTCTCCTGCATATGAGTCGCATCCATACAGAGATGGATTTGGTGCAGATAGTGACGATGAGTTCATATTTATAGATGAGTTTGAAGATACTTTTGAGACTTTGAAGCATTTGCAAAAATATAGAAAATTAAGCGATAAAAAGAGAGAGATAGATAGCTATTGGCTCATTACCCCAAAAGCAAAACATGCACTAAACACACAATTTAAAAGAGATAATATAGTCATTCTAAATCCTGCATTGGGATATGATGATGGAGATAGTGTCTTGGTGAGTTCACCACACGGTTCATTCACTTTTGTAGTAAAAAATAGTATCGACACTAGAGAGGACTCTATAGTCATAAGAGCCAATACTATAGGTGTAAATTATCTCACTCCATCTATCATAAGTGAAGAGGGTGAGGGTGCTTGCTATCAAGAGGTCAAGGTAACTATAGAGAGGGTAGTGCTTTAGTCAAGCTTACCTCTAAAGGGTTTGTAGTGACTCTCATTGGCCAATGAGAGCATCTCTTTGTCTCCGGAGCTATCACCATATGCGTATATGTAGTCGAAATCTTCTAAGTTGTATCTGTTTTTGATTCTATTTACTTTCTCTATACCGTAACAGTTTTTTGTCTTGAACCTTCCTGTAAATTTATCGCCAACAAACTCTAATTGTGTAGATAAAAGCTCCATATCATACCTATTTGACCACCCTTTGATCCAGCACTCCATAGATGCTGAGACTATCACTACCTTATCTCCTCTAGCCTTATGCCACTCTATTTTCTCTATAGCTTCAGGTCGAACAATCTCATCTATCTTGCTCATAGCATATCTATTTGCTCTATCTTTAAAGTGACTTTCGCTCCAGTCTCTGAAAAAATATGCTATCATTCTCTCTTTGGCTATATCATTTGGTATCAGCTTAAAATAGTATCTAATCAACATAGGTGATAGCAGTATCAATCCTATGTAGTAACCACGGATACCATTGGTATATTTGATAAACTCTATAAGTGTATCTTTGGTGGTGATAGTACCATCAAAATCAAAAAGTGCCAATCTCAACTTACTCTATCCTCAATGTTTTTAGTGCTATGGCTACCTCATTTGGATTTCCAGTATCAGGTTTCCGTGCATCTGGTAGTATAAATTTTATACTATTTACGCCATCTGCTTTCAATATCTTAGGGTTAAACTTGAATGTTACATTACCATACCAATTGTTAGATGGTGGTGTCAAAAAAGAGTTTACAACTTTAGATCCTACTCTATTTCCATTTATATATAGCTCTATTCTCTGTATTTCGAAAGTACCTATTTTGAGTTTGAGTCTACCAGCTAGAGAGTCTGTATCTTTTATGCGAAAAAATATTTTCACCTCTTTTCCTAGTGACCATCTCACACTCTTCTCGATCAACCAATGTGAAAATACTAAATTTGTATCATCAAACGGTATATCTTTAGCTATATCTATAGGTTTTATGTTTTCTATTTCATACTCAGTCTGTCTATCTACTTGTCTAGCACAAGTGTGTAAAAATTGTGGATATCTCCAAGAAAAATAGTAACTCTCGTCACTTGATGGAAATCTATGCCAAGTTGTTGCACAACATCTATTGTACAATCCTTTTGGTGCATGTACATATATAGAAAAGATAGATGTTGCGAGTAGAAATATAGATACGACTATCTTTTTGGTATTTGAGCCTTGAGAGTATATTTGGTACAGCAAAATGGCAAAAAGTATATATATTGCAGGTAGCACATCACTCATAAATCGTGGACCATAACACCAGCCACCTGACCAGTGAGGAAACTTTGATACGATAAAGAGGTGTGTTATGACCCAGCCTGCTACTATAAGTAGAGTTTTGTTCTCTTTGAATACTCTATAAGTATCTTTGGGTGTGATAAAAAACAATAATAGAAACGGTGAAAATACAAATAGACCTCTTGATGGACTAAAAGTGTTGGCATATAGTGCAGTCAAAACACCATCACTAGATAGTCGCTTTGGCATATAGTAGCTAGGTAGTATTTGGTCAAATTCAGACAATGAGTATAGTACCAATAATCCTATAAATAAAAATACTAAAACTACTGTCTTTATGGCAACAATTTTTTTGTGATTGAAAAATAGATACAGCACTACAGTTACAGAGAGTAGAGATAGTGTAGGTCTACTTAGATATGCCATAAATAGAGTAAATCCAAGAGGTACCCAATATATATCCTTATCTTCTCGCACTATTTTCAACATTAGGTAGAGTGATATAAGTGCATAAAATATAGCAAATGTATGTGACCATAGCCCCTGACCTAGAGTGCTTGATAGAGATGTTCCAAGCCAAAACCCAAATGCTACTGCTATACTCCATCCAGATTTTATATATAAGGAAGCTATCAGATAGAGTAACAAAAATATACCTACAGCAACAGTAGCAGATATCCGCTTCTGTGCTACCTTGTTGTGAGAGTGTATCTTCATATGTTTTTTGAGTAGTTGAGTCTCTACCCATACAAATGGCAAAGAGGAGAGAGATGAACCCATAGGAAAAAAGTTGTAATAGTGTCCATTTTTTTCTTCTATAGCATAACCAGTCTGTTTTCCACTTCGTATGGTATATCCACCTTCTAAATCTGCATATTTGTCTAGCCTCATTGTAGAGTTTTCTATCAGTGATTGTGATACTAGTAGAGTCCACCTAGAGTCACTACTAGCACAATCTACAGGGCTTCTATTTACAATATTAAATATAATTATAGAGATGATGGCTAATAGCCATACTCTATAATTTTTATAGAGTGGTTCTGTTGTTTGTGGCATCTACTCTCTCTTTTTGATTTTAGTATATTATATCTAATATCAGTTTAATCCTAAAATAGTCAATTTTAACATAATAATATTTCGCTATAATTCACCTAAATTTAATATATAGCTATTTAAGGATTTTAGAATGGGACAGACCATTACAGAGAAGATATTTTCTGCACATGCAGGGCGAGAAGTTAAGGCAGGCGAGATAGTAAGAGTGGATATTGATATGATAATAGGTAATGACATAACTACACCTATATCTATAAAAGCATTCGAAGATAGTGGGGCAGAGAAGTTGGCAAGAGCTGATAACTTTTGTATAGTTATGGATCACTATATACCTGCCAAAGATATAGCATCAGCAAATCAAGCTAAGATAAGTCGTGATTTTGCATATAAACATGATCTCAAAAACTTTTTTGATGAGAAGGATATGGGTATAGAGCATGCACTACTTCCTGAGAAAGGGCTTGTGGTGCCTGGAGATGTCATCATAGGTGCAGATTCTCACACTTGTACCCATGGTGCATTAGGTGCGTTTAGTACAGGTATGGGTAGTACTGATTTGTCATTTGGTATGATCACTGGTGGCAATTGGTTTAAGGTACCTGAGACCATCAAGGTCGAGTTGATAGGTAAACCTGCAGAGCATATATATGGTAAAGATATCATACTAGAGCTTATTAGGCGTATAGGTGTAGATGGTGCACTCTATAAGGCTATCGAGTTTACGGGAGAGGCTATAGAGTATCTTGATATGGCAGATAGATTCTCTATATCCAATATGGTCATAGAGGCAGGAGCGAAAAATGGTATATTCGCAGTAGATGAAATCACTACTAAATATTTAGATGAGAGAGCCAAAATAAATGGTGGTCTCAGATCTGAGCCAGTGATACACTATTCGGATGATGATGCTATATATTGCCAGACTATCACTATAGATACAGCGTCTCTATCGCCTGTGATAGCATATCCATTTCTTCCGTCAAACGGCAAGAGTGTAGAGCAGGCGGTATCTGACGATATCTCTATAGATCAAGTGATGATAGGCTCTTGCACTAATGGAAGAATAGAAGATCTAAGAGTAGCAGCCAAGATTATGGAGGGTAAAAGAGTAGCAAAGCATACTAGAATGATAGTCACTCCAGGCACACAAAAGATACTACTTCAAGCTCAAAAAGAGGGTCTCATAGAGACACTTATCAATGCAGGAGCAGTAGTATCCAACCCTACTTGTGGTGCATGTCTAGGCGGATATATGGGTATTTTGGGTGATGGTGAGAGGTGTGTAGCCACTACAAATCGTAATTTTGTCGGCAGAATGGGTGCTAGAACATCGGAGATATATTTAGCCAACTCAGCAGTAGCCGCAGCGTCAGCTATAGCAGGCAAGATAGTAGATCCTAGAGATATATAGAATATCAAAGAGAGTTGTATTTGATGGCAGTAGTGTTTTAATTTTTATATAAATTATAACAAATTACTACAATAATATACAATTCTTTTTTTATCTCTAGATATTTATAAGTTATTTTATAAATATCTGTTATACTTCATTAAATATTTTTATTATTGGGGTTAAATATGTTCAAAGTAATTTCTGTTGTTTTTGCAACTACTCTCTATTTGGTAGCTAGTAATCTATCTATTACAGGCACAGTTGTGTCTGATAATCAGAAGATGATAGGTGCTAGATATATGGGGTATGTCAAAAAAATATACTTCAATATAGGTGATAAGGTGCATCGAGAAGATACACTCTTTGAGATGGAGTCGGCAGAGTTTGACATCTTGAAGTCTCAAGCAGACTTGGCACTAGAACAAGCAGAGATAATGGTAGATATGTATCGCACAAGGATGGAGAGTATCCGTAGAGAGAAGGCTCTACTTCGTGTAAGAGGTAAAGATAATACCTTAGATTGGAACAATTTAGATATATCAGCAGAAAATATCCAAGCAGGTTTAGCTGCATCTAGGTCACTGTTGGAAAATGCCGCCACAAAGGTCAAGCAGATGGCTACTATAGCCAACTATCTTGAGATGAAAGCACCAAATGATGGTATTATAGTCCAAAAGCAGATAAGGGTTGGCGATTTGATAGTGCCTGGCATGCTAGCAATGGTTTTGGTAGATTTGGATCACTTGGAGATAGAGGCACAGATATCAGAATCTGATCTATACAAGGTAAGAGAAGGAGATTTTGTAAATGTTCGTATACCATCCATCAAATATAGAACGCGTGGACGCATCAAGTCAGTAGTACCTAGTGCCAATCCTATGACTCATACATTTACTATTCGCGTTAAATTTAAAAAAGAGGGTAAAAGGATATTTCCAGGCATGTATGCCAAGATAGATGTAGAGTATAGTGACAATGTGGTATCTGCTTTTAGTTCGGATAGCTACTAGATCTAAATTGGAAAATAGTTACCTATCTTGGATGGATCTATCTTTTTTGTGACATCATCTCTATCGAAATGGTGAGATATCAACTCTCTCATATCATCATATAATGGTGCTATAAACTCCATCTTTTTTCCAGTGGTGGGGTGTATCAGATATAGTAGATATGCATGTAGATTTACCCTCTTTACTAGCTTGTGCTTGCCTTTGTATCCATATAATATATCACCTAAGATATGCCGCCCTAGGGTGGCTAAATGGACGCGTATCTGATGTGTGCGACCTGTATAGAGTTTGGCTACTATTAGCTCCATATCATCTCTGCCATCAGATAATTTGACAAAGGCTGTCTTGGCATCTCTTCCGCCCTCTACTATATCCATCTTGAGTCTATTTTTTGGACTTCTTGCTATTGGTTTATCTACGACTATATCCTCTTTGAGCGGATAGTCTATGAGTGCTAAGTAGTATCTACCCATGCTCTTGTCTTGAAGCTGTTGGCTTAGCTTTTGGTGTGCCTGGTTGTTCTTAGCTACTGCCAATGCCCCTGTAGTCTCCTTGTCTATGCGATGCACTATACCATGTCGCTCCTCTCCTGATATGGTAGAGAGTGATATGCCTCTATCTATGAGCCAATCTACTAGCGTAGCACCTTTGACACTAGGTGCGGGGTGTACTATGAGGCCACTAGGTTTGTTGACCACCAATATATCATCATCCTCATAGATAATGTCTATATCAAAATCAACACTCATAGTCTCTCTACGGGTAGCCTCTACAAACTCATACTCCACCTCATCGCCTATAGATAACTTGTAGCTAGTTTTTGTGATGACTCTGCCGTTGACTTTTACGAGACCATCTTTTATGAGTTTTTCTATCTGATTGCGACTTACACTTAGTAGTGTAGATAGCATCTTATCTATTCGCTGAGATTGTGGAATTTTTATCTTATTTTTCATATGCTGTTGTGTTATCTTTGTGCTTATTTTATCCCAAACGGTCTATTGGATGTATTGTATTATACCATAGATATTGGATTGAAACCAAATCTATCTCTTTTCAAGATAATGCACTATAGCAAATTTTCCCACCCAAGCCCTCCACAAACTCCATGTATATCGGCAATTTCCTAAAAAATAACCCTCCTTTGGTGCCTATAGCTCTTTTGTATCTGATTGGGTATTCTCAACCATTTAAACGGTAAGTATATTCTAGTCTGTTTTTATCTCTATTAACTCTTTGAGTCTCTCTATCTTACTCTACCTTGTAGCTTGTATTACGCATTAAGTTTTGCCTTATGAGATTTAGTCATAAATTTCTTTAACTTCTCTCTCAAAAAATAGCAGGATATTTTATTCTTTTAACAATTAGGAGAACACTTTATCCCATATATTGCAATATTTCTCACTAAAAGGAGATAAGCAATTTTTACAATTTGGCATATTTTTTTAATTAGAGTCACATTTATTATGTCTTTATATTTTTGTATTTAAGGCTAAAAGGTCTATAATGTCATCTAATAAATAGTTATACTCATATGTATGAAAAGGAATAAACTAAATGGAAATTATTGGCTGGATTATTGGTACAATAACAAGGGTTCCATAAACTAAGGAGGATTTGCTATGCAAACAGTTACATTAAAGTTAGAGGATAGTGTAAGTGATAAATTTTTGTGGTTACTAAGTCATTTTGATAAAAAAGAGATTAGTATAATTGATAAAGATGAATATATAAGTGATGATGAATATTTAAGAAGTATTGATGGGATGGTTGAAAGCATACTTGAAGCCAGAAATGAACCTATTGAAAAAGGTGTTACATTAGATAAATTAGAGTGGTAAAATGTATCAACTAATTTTTATGACACAAGCTCAAAAAGATGCAAAGAATTTAGCTTCAAGTGGTTTAAAACCAAAAGCAATGAAATTACTCAAAATTATAGAAAATAATCCATTTCAATATCCACCTGAATTTGAATATTTAAAAGGTGATATGAAAGGTTTGATAAGTAGAAGAATCAACAAACAGCATAGATTAGTTTATGAAGTTTTTGAAGAAGAAAAATTAATCAAAATTTATAGAATGTGGAAGCATTATAAGTAACTAAATGCTAACTTTAAGGGTCAGGCGTTGAATATACACTGAAATAACCTAAACTTCTAGTTAAAAGCCAAAGATTGATTAGATGTAGAGAGCTTAAAA
>FPHC01000053.1_pt1 | contig 18195 bp, 20 predicted proteins | sample 1057211 | NCBI WGS metagenome assembly FPHC01 (sample SAMEA4473313, study PRJEB15554) | hydrothermal vent metagenome | biome: marine basaltic hydrothermal vent biome; feature: marine hydrothermal vent; material: water | place: Pacific Ocean | collected 2011-06-14/2011-07-23 | depth 1199 m
TACCATTCCACCACCCGGGCTCTGTTGGTACCTATTTTATATACTTATTTTGCATTGATTATATTTAAATTTAATGGAGCGGGCGAACGGGATCGAACCGTCGACCCTAACCTTGGCAAGGTTATGCTCTACCGCTGAGCTACGCCCGCATATTCCATTCCAATATTTAGGAACATTGCTAAAATTGGAGTGCCATTATAGCCAATAAAACTTTAAAAGTAAAGAGATATAGCTAAAAATTTGATTATTTTTCAAAATTTACCCATGAAGCCCCTAAATAGGGCTATGAGTCTTAAGATTTTTACAATCAATAGGCAATTAAAATATCATTCCATCTACAGGTGAACTAGCTGTAGCAAATGGTCTTTTGGGTATCCTGCCTGCTAGATAACTCATCCTACCTGCTATGACGGCATGCTTCATAGCCTCTGCCATCACCATAGGGTTGTCCGCTTGTGCTATAGCTGTATTGGTCAAGACACCATCTGCACCTAACTCCATAGCTGCTGCCGCATCGCTAGCACACCCTATACCAGCATCTACTATGACTGGTACATCGATAGCCTCTCTGATGAAGTGTACATTAAACTTATTTTGTACACCTAATCCAGAGCCGATAGGAGCAGCGAGTGGCATTACCGCATGGGCTCCTGCATCCTCTAGTCTCTTGGCTATGATAGGATCATCATTTGTGTATGCCATGATAGTGAAGCCCTCTTTTGATAAAACTTCACAAGCCTTGATAGTCTCTATCACATCTGGATATAGAGTCTTTTGTGTATCGCCTATCACCTCTAGCTTTATGAGGTCTATACCTGTAGCCTCTCTCGTAAGTCTAAAGAGTGTTATCGCCTCTTCGGCTGTCACACACCCTGCAGAGTTTGGCAAGAATTTGACATTGGTATCTTTGAAGTAATCCATGAGGTTCTCTTCCTCAGGATTGGTGATATTGAGTCTTCTCACTGCTACCGTGATAAGCTCACTACCACTTGCTATCGTTGCATCTAGTGTAGTTTGAAAGCTATCATATTTGCCACTACCTACTATCAATCTGCTACCCAACTCATATTTGCCTATTTTTAACATTTCGCTCATTTTGTTATCCTAATATATTTTCTGTTTAGAGGTTATATCATATCACTATTTAAACTCTTCTTGATTGTGACTAATCACAGTATCTTCTAAGTAGACAACTATACTCATCTACTCTTCTATCTCTCAGAAAAGGCCATATATCTCTCACCTCTTTAGTTCGACTATGGTCTATGTCGGCATATAGTATGGTCTCATCTGTATGGGCTTGAGATAGCATCTCACCTTGGGCTCCACATATAAAGCTGTGACCCCAAAACTCTACCCCCTCCATCACTCCAGAGCTGTCCGCTTCAAACCCTACGCGGTTACAACTAATGAGCGGTACAGCATTGGCTATAGCATGTGACCTTTGGATAGTTATCCAGCTATCGAGTTGTCTCTCTTTTTCACTCTGGCTATCTGACTCAAACCAACCTATGGCTGTAGGGTATATCAATATCTCTGCACCCTTGAGAGTCATAATCCTTGCTGCTTCTGGATACCATTGATCCCAGCAGATAAGTACTCCTAGTCTGCCTACACTAGTATCTATAGGTTCAAATCCTATATCACCAGGAGTGAAGTAGAACTTCTCATAAAATCCTGGATCATCTGGTATGTGCATCTTTCTATACTTTCCAGCCATAGATCCATCACTATCAAATACTACAGCAGTATTGTGGTAGAGTCCTGCTGCTCGTCTCTCAAAAAGAGATGTGACCAATACGACGCTGTTTTGTTTGGCTACACTACTCCAATATGCTATGTCATTCTCATAGTTGTCGGCGTATTCGAAGAACTTCACATCTTCTGTTTGGCAAAAGTACTCTGTCTGGTGTAGCTCTTGTAGTACCACAAGTTCTGCCCCATGTTGTGATGCCTCCTCTATCTGACGAGTGGTATCTGCCACCATATCTGCTCTATCTTTGCAATACTTCTGCTGTACCAATGCTACTCTCAAGATATCTCCTTGTAGGTTTTTGTGGTACATGTTACTATATATTAGGTAAATTCGATAAGATTTTATTGGGAGGTAGTCAAAATATCTCATCTATTATGAGCGAAGAGTATTCCACATGTAATCTTCTATATTTACATTATTTACATTTAAGTCCTCTTAAGTTTTCTTAGGTAGCATTAAGTTATCAAAAGCAATAGGAGTATAAAGTGAAATATCTGATATCCATTATAATGGTAGCGACTATTATCTATGCAAAAAGTGAGACTATTAAAAAATTTTATGATGATGGTACTATCAAGTCAGTAACTACTTACAAAGATGGCAAAAAGAATGGTGCAGAGCATATCTACTATCCAGATGGTGCCATACTCCAATCAGCCCATAAGTATGTATATGGAAAATTACATGGTCTACAACAAGAGTATAGTAGTAGTGCGATGCTTATCAAGGAGGAAAGCTTCAAACATGGCAGATTGGATGGTGTGAGTAGATACTATACAGATGGGTTGCTTACCAGAGAGATCACCTATAAAAATGGTAAAGTAGAGGGGGTCTATAGAGAGTTTTTTCCTACAGGTGTCACTAAAGTTGAGATTAGATGGGAGAGAGGTGTGGCTGTAGAGGGATATATATACAACAAAGTCGGTGAGAGAAGAGCAATGAGTAGCAAAGAGTTGCAATCTGTAAAACTAGATAGTATCATACCAAGAGATAGCTAGCAGAAGAGTCCAATGATACCAAGTTATACTCACATAGTAAATCCAAAACTAAAGTATATCTATCTCAGTTTTGATAGAAGTGGTCAACTCATAATCAAATCACCCAGAGTGACCCAGAATGAGATAGAGAGAATACTTATCAAAAAAGCCAAATGGATAGAGGCTAGCAGAGATAAAATATCTCAAAAGAGAGGAAAACCTCTGAAGGGAAATAGTGGTGAGAAGATATCCTATCTAGGTGAAGAGTATGGAGTCAGTTATATTGACAAGTATGGTGATAGGGGTCATATATCATTTACCAAAGAGAGTGGTTTTGAGATTTGCAAAAGAGGGCTTGATATGGAGAGTATAAATAGAGATATCGATGAGTTCTATAGAGATAGAGCCAAATCTTATCTGCCTGCTATTGTAGATAAATACTCAGAGAAGATGGGACTCTATCCTGCAAAAGTAAGCTTCAGAAAAGCAAAGAGACAATGGGGTAGTTGCAGTAGCAAAAATGCGATATCTTTAAACTATCTGATGATGAAGCTTCCTGCGAATGCTATAGAGTATATCGTAGTACATGAGTTGGCACACATCAGATACAAACATCACCAAGAGAGCTTTTGGAGACTCGTAGCTAGCCATATGCCAGACTACAAAATTCGTCAAAAAGAGTTGAAAGCCTATACATTATAATTTAAAGGATTTAAAATCGATACTATATATCTACTACTGTTTATGGTCATTATATTGGTCGGATCGGTCTTGACATACAACTACTATCTGAAAGAGAAAAAAGAGCATTTAGATGCTATCAATAGAGGTTTTTGTCCAATGTGTCATCAAAACTCTATAGAGTTAAGCGACCAGAGAGGAGGGGGGTGTGGACCTAAAATTGTATCTTATAGATGTCTCAATTGTGGTTATGAAAACTCTTTTAGTATAGACGGTAGTTGCGGGTTGTAGGTCGATATTGGATCTATCACCATAGGTCTCTTTGGTGGTTTTAGTTTTTTATTGACTTGTAGCATATTAATAAAGTTTTAATCTTTTTTTAGCTAAAATTCCGCCCAAATACTTCCGCTAGAATCAGAAGTAAAAATTACCCCCCAATTTAGGAAATATAATTATGGAACAAACATTATCTATCATCAAGCCAGATGCAGTAGCCAAAAATGTAGTAGGAAAAATTCTATCAAGATTTGAGGATGCTGGTCTTAGAATTGCAGCAACCAAAAAGATACAGCTAAGCAGAGCTGATGCAGAGGCATTCTATGCAGTACATGCAGAGCGACCATTTTTTGGTGAATTGGTAGAGTTCATGATCTCAGGTCCAGTAGTAGTTACTGTACTTGAGGGCGAAAATGCTATGGCACTAAATAGAGATCTTATGGGTGCAACAAATCCTAAAGAGGCGGCAGCAGGAACAATCAGAGCTGATTTTGCAGATAGTATCGATGCAAATGCAGTACATGGTAGTGATAGCCTAGAGAATGCTAAGATAGAGATCAACTTCTTCTTTGCACAAAGAGAGATCAACTAAGTCAAATATCTGTGAAGATACTATTTGACAAGATAGGCTATAACGAAAAGCCATTTAGACAAGAGATAGATGGTGTTGTAGTCGATGGTACACTCGTAAAGAGTGGCTACCATAGGGTTGCACTACAAGGCAATATGGATGGTAGAGTAGAGTTCATCTGTAGCGGTTGCGGTGTAGAGATAGAGCAAGAGATATCTACTCCACTTAAGTTGACGATAAGCGATCAAATCATAGAAGATAAAGATGATTTGGATATAATCGAATTTTTAAATGGTGAGATAGATATATCTTTCATCATAGAGAGTGAGATAAATTCTCTCAAGAGTGACTACCACTACTGCACCAAATGTAGTAGTAGTGATGAGCCTCTTGAGATGGAGTTTTAAATTTAAATAAAAAGGATATAAAATGGCAGTACCAAAGAGACGCGTCAGTAAGACAAGAGGGGCAAAGAGAAGAACACACTACAAATTGACTCTTCCTAGACCAGTCAAAGATGAGGATGGGACATGGAGAATGCCTCACCATATGAACCTAACAACAGGCGAATATAAGTCTTAATGCAAGACAAAAACTCTATAATCAAGATAGCCATTGATGCCATGGGTGGCGACTTCGGTCCTGAGCCTATCATTGATGGTACTATACAAGCACTTCGTGAGAGAAGCTTTCTGCCTATACTTGTAGGTGACAAAGAGGAGATACTCTCACTACTTCCCGCCAATTTTGTAAGCAGAGTAGAGATAGTAGAGGCTTCAGATGTCATATCTATGAGCGATCAAGCTACAAATGCTTTGAGAAGAAGAGAGTCGTCGATATACAAAGCCGTAGAGTTGGTGCGAAACAAAGAGGCCGACGCTGTAGTATCTGCTGGACATAGCGGAGCTACTATGACTCTAGCTACTCTAAGGATAGGAAGACTTCCTCATATATCTAAGCCAGCATTAGCGACACTTATGCCAAATCTAGGAACAGATAAGACTCTAGTGTTGGATGTGGGTGCTGTGGTTGACTGCAAAGCACAAAACCTATATGAGTTTGGTGCTATGGGTGAAGCTTATGTGCAGAAGATAATGGGTGTAGATAAACCACAAGTTGGGCTACTTGCCAATGGTTCAGAGTCTAGTAAAGGCAATGAGCTTACAAAAGAGGCATTTAAGCTGCTTGAAAACTTAGATGGTTTTGTAGGTAATGTCGAGGGTAGAGATATCTTCAATGGATCTGTCAATGTAGTGGTTTGTGACGGCTTTACTGGCAATATCCTACTCAAGGCTAGTGAGGGTGTAGTGAGTACCATATTTAGCATGATGAAGCAACATATCAGAAAGTCACTTCCTGCCAAATTTGGTGCGTTACTTATGAAGAAAAAGGTATTTGCGAGCCTCAAAAAAGAGGTCGATTATGAAGAGTATGGTGGAGCCCCTCTGTTGGGTGTAGATGGTTGTGCTATAGTTAGCCATGGTAGTAGTAGTGCCAAAGCTATAAAGAATGCTATCTTCCAAGCTATCAGTTACACAAAATCTGATGTCAATGCTACCATAGAAGCTCTGTTGACAGAGAGTAAAAAATCTCAAAACTCATAATATTTCAAGAAACTTTTTCCAAAAGTCACCTCTCTAACATATAGAGGGTGACTTTTAAGTGTAGTAGATATTGCACTTTTTAAATCATCATAGATGTATCAAAAAGTAACAGTAGCTCCAATATTGATAGTGTCTAGTGACCAATCTACAATATCCAACTGATCATTATATATCTCTACATAGTCTGCAAATAGAGCAAAGTTTTCCGAGAACGATACAGAGAGACCAAGCCCCCACTGCAGTGTAGACTCATCCAATATATTATAGTGACCTTCGCCGTCTACTTCTGACATATCGATACCAGCATTGCCATACCCTATGATGCCATACATGCTAAATAGATCGCCAAGAGGTATCGAAGGCTTAGCATAGAGACCCCAAGCATCAAAAGAGTTCTCACCACTCCAATATCTACCCTCTATAGATATATAGGGATTAAACTTATATCCAGCCTGCCCCATGACGGAGCTAGAGTCACCATAGTCATTTAGGTATATATAGTCAAGCCCTTCAATATCTATACCTAGAGTACTATATGATGCTCCTAGATAAAATCCACCGTTATCATCTGAGTCCACCTCTTCTGTGCTACCAGGTATAGGATCAAGATATGTCACATCTGCTATTTGAGCAGATGCTTCCACAGGCTTGCCAGCTACGGCATAACTACTCATCATCAATGTAGCCAAAAGTGAAATATATATTTTTCTCATCGTCTCTCCTTTTAAAATTATATTTTATAATATCATAATAATGGATATATTCTCTTTAATGCACCAAAGTGTGCAGTATTGGCTAAAATATTGAGTTTTGTAAGAACTTAGCCAATAGTTCTTCTCCATAGAGTTTGTTTTATCCATATTTCGATATAATTTTGCCAACTAAACTTATAGGGATGATAATATCACAAATGCAAAGATTTGAAGCATACCTCAAAGCCAACCTACCGCAAGCAACATCTTTTCACCCTATATATGAGGATGCACTGCGTGATATGCTCCAAGCAGGTGGCAAGAGATTTCGTCCGATGTTGCTCCTAAGTGTAGTAGATGCTTATGAGCCACTACTATATGATAGTGCTTTGAGTGTTGCTATGGCTGTAGAGATGTTGCATACCTATTCACTCATACATGACGATCTGCCTGCTATGGATGATGCACCTCTTCGTCGTGGACACACTACGCTTCATGTCAAGTATGATGAGGTGACAGCCATATTGGCAGGCGATGCACTCAATACGGATGCCTTTCATATCTTATCAAAAGCTCCACTAAGAGCTGATATCAAGATCAAACTTATAGAGATACTGTCAAGAGATGGTGGTAGTAGAGGTATGGTGCTAGGTCAAGCTATCGACTGCTATTTTGAAAATACTCCACTTACGCTAGAGCAGATCAAAACACTACACACCAACAAGACAGCCAAACTCATAGCAGCATCTCTACAGATGGGAGCGGTAATAGTAGGAGTAGATAGAGACATCCAGGATGAACTATATAGTTTTGGATTGGATTTGGGTCTTCTCTTTCAAATACAAGACGATATCATAGATGAGACTTGTAGCGATGAAGAGGCAGGTAAAACTACTAGCAATGATGGCGATAAAAATAGCTTTGTTAATCTTTTGGGACTAGATGGCAGTATGGCTCAGGCCGATGCCTTAGCAAAAGATTTGCAAAGACGATTTGATAGCTTCGATGAGAAGTTGCAAAGAGCCTTGCAACCACTAATGACAAAATATCTCAATAGACACAAAGGATAATATAAATGCCAAATACTATGCGTAAAAAGATGGCAAATACCATCAGATTTTTAGCTGCCGATATGGTACAGCAAGCCAACTCAGGACACCCAGGAGCTCCTATGGGTTTAGCAGATATAGCTGTAGTACTCAGTGAGCATCTGAGCCACAACCCAAAAGATCCAAAGTGGCTCAATCGTGATAGATTGGTATTTTCAGGCGGTCATGGGACAGGTCTTATCTACTCTTTGCTCCATCTATGGGGTTACGATGTTAGCTTGGATGATCTCAAAAATTTCCGTCAATTGGACTCCAAAACACCTGGTCATCCAGAGTATGGGCATACAGATGGTGTAGAGATCACTACAGGTCCACTAGGTCAAGGTGTAGCCAATGCTGTAGGTTTTGCAATGGCGAAAGAGTATACAGCCCATCAGGTCAACTCAGAGACTTGCGATCTCATAGATCATAAAATATTTTGTCTTTGTGGTGATGGCGACCTCCAAGAGGGAATCAGCTATGAAGCATGTGCATTGGCAGGACATCTCAAACTCAAAGACCTCATACTTATCTACGATAGCAATGAGATCACTATAGAGGGAGATACCTCTATATCATGGAGTGAAGATGTGGGTGAGAGATTTGAAGCTCAAGGGTGGAGTGTACTCAAGATAAATGGACACTGTTTTGATGAGATTGATGAAGCTATAACTACAGCCAAAAGCTCTACAAAGCCTACTATCATCATAGCCAATACTATCATAGGGAGAGGAGCAGATGGATTAGAGGGTAGTCATGAGACACATGGGGCTCCATTGGGAGAAGAGACTATCAAGATATCCAAGGAGAAAGCAGGTTTCCCATCAGATGAGAAGTTCTATATCCCTGAAGATGTGTTGCTTAGATTTAGATGTGCATTAGAGGAGGGTGAAGCAGCCCAAAAAGAGTGGATACATAGACAGAAAGAGGCTCCTCTCATAGAGCAAAATGAGGTCCTAGATAGACTACTCAATCCTGATTTTGACTCTATCAACTACCCTGACTTTAGCGGTGATGATGCAGTAGCCACTAGAGACAGCAATGGCAAGATACTCAACGCCATAGCTACGGCAATCCCTAGCTTTATAGGTGGTTCTGCAGATTTGGCACCATCCAACAAGACTGCACTCAAAGATATGGGGGACTTCCCAAAAGGCAAAAATATCCATTTTGGTATCCGTGAACACTCTATGGCAGCTATCACCAATGCGATGGCTCTATATGGTACCATCATACCATTCAATGCGACATTCTTTGTCTTTAGTGACTATCAAAAGCCTAGTGCTAGGATAGCAGCACTCACTAGCATCCAAAACTTTTTTGTATGGACACATGATAGTATCGGTGTAGGCGAAGATGGTCCAACTCACGAGCCTATAGAGCATATTAGTCAGTTTAGAGCATTGCCAAACTTCTATCTATGGAGACCAGCAGATGCTACAGAGAATGTAGCGGCATGGAAAAAAGCACTCACTCTCAATGCGCCTCAAGCTTTTGTATTGAGTCGCCAGAAATTGAAAACTCTCAAGCCAAAAAGAGAGTATGGGGATGTAGCTAATGGAGCATACCTTATCAAAAAAAGAGAGGGTGCTACTATGACTATCATGGCTAGTGGTAGTGAGCTTATGCCATCACTTAGAGCCGCTTGTCACCTAGAGGTATTGGGCATCAAAGCCAATATAGTATCTGTACCTTGCCTCGATCTATTTAATGAGCAGAGTGATGAGTATAAGGCAGCTGTCATAGACCCATCTACCAAGGTACTAGCAGTAGAAGCAGCCACAGCTACAGAGTACTATAGGTATGCCGATGCAGTGCTAGGCATGGAGAGCTTCGGAGCATCCGCCCCTGCTGATCTACTATTTGAAAAGTTTGGATTCACCATCAAGGGTATCATGCAAAAAGCATGTACTCTTATGGGTGTAGAGTATAGAGATGTAGAGTTGGGTGTCTGTAAAGTCTAATATTTGACACTAGCAAGTTTCAACCTATCATAGGTCGGGACTTTGCTCTACTGCTGTTTGTCATCTTCGACTATGACAGCATCCTCTATATCATCCTCTTTGCCATCATTTTCCAGTAGATTCTCTTTTAGTAGATTCTCTTCTTGGGGTTTCTCTCTTTGAGGTTTATTGGAGTGATCTGCATTGAGTACCTCTATGAGTTTTGCTTCATGACTATCTGAGAGTTTACCAGATGAGATAGTATCTAATATCTTTTCTGCTATCTTGAGACGCGTTTCATTCTCTTTGGTTCTGAAATATTTCTCTAGATTGTCATTGTAGGCTATAAGCTTATCCTCTCTGCGTTTTTTGAAATAGTAGTAGATGAAAAAGGCGACCATCAGTAGTAGTAGTGTTCCCATAGCTATAAGTGATAGCTTTAGATAGAGTCTATTTTTTGCCTCTGCTAGTTTGATATCTAGTGCGAGTTGATCCTCTCTATTTTTCTGCTCTGCTTTGAGCCTCTTCTCCTCCAGACTACTTTTTAGTCGTATCTCCTCCAGCTCTTTGGTTTGGTTGATTTGTGCTAGTTTCTCTTGCATGGCTATTTGAGCCAACTTCTCCTCTTTGTTGTAGGCTAGTTGTTTCTCGTCTAGTACTAGGCTTCGGTTTGCTTCTAGTTTGAGCTTCGCTAATTGTAGTTTGCGATTCTCCTCTTTGAGCTTCATTATCTCCTTATCGTTGAAGATATCCATATCGCAACCAGCAATCATAAAAAGTAGAGTTATTATTGTTGTATATTTGATCAAATTTTTCATAGTCAAATTATACACTATTACTATTAGATATTGATATTGGACTTTGCATCCATATTTATATTTGATCTCTCAGCTCTCGTTTGAGTACTTTTCCTGTGGCATTTTTAGGTAGAAAATCTACTATCTTAATCTCTTTTGGGATTTTGAAGTTTGCTAAATTTTCTCTAAGATATTTGCGTAGAGAGCTTATCTCTATACTCTCTACACCATCATTCAACTCTATATAAGCTACAGGTACTTCACCGCTTCTCTCGTCTGCTCTGCCTACTACAGCACTAGCTGAGATACCATCAAATCTATCTATCGTCTCCTCTATCTCTCTTGGGTAGATGTTGATACCTTTGGAGATAATAATATCCTTTTTCCTATCTACTATATAGAGGTATCCATCATCATCCATATACCCCATGTCGCCAGTAAGTAGCCAGCCATTGACTATCGTCTCTTCTGTAGATCCTGGGCGATTTAGGTAGCCTTTCATTATGTTGTCGCCTCTAGTGATGATATCTCCCACTTCACCTCTAGGCAACTCCACCATCTCTTCATTGACTATCTTTATCTCGTAGCCCTTGAGTGCCAATCCTACAGATTTGGCTTTGGGTCTGTTGGGTGGGTTGACACAGACTACTGGACTAGCTTCGCTCAATCCATACCCCTCAAGCAGGGTGGCTCTACCAAACTTCTCTCTCATTGCTATTAGCGTATGCTCTTGTAGTGCAGCTGCACCAGAGATAAATGCTCGCAGTCTATTAAATCTCATAAAGTACCATGGTAGTTTTGCTTTTGCTATAGCATTGTATACATCTGGTACACCAATAAATAGAGTCACTCTCTTGAGTAGTATCTCTCTAAATATATTGCTAAACGGCTTGAGAGATTTGATGATAACTGTACTGCCACCCACATATACAAAGAGTATTACGCCTACTGTCAAAGTAAAGGAGTGGAACATAGGTAGAAATACTATGGATCTATCTCTCTTTGTTACACCAATTCTCTCTTGGCTAGATTGGCAGTTGGAGAATATATTCCTATTTGTAAGCATAGCACCTTTTGGTTTGCCTGTCGTCCCCGATGTGTAGATGATGACGGCTACATCTTCAATATTTCTCTGAATTGGCTCAATGGTTAGCTTTAAGTTTAGAGCATCTTCGAAGCCTATATCGTTGGCTGCTGAGTTGCCTATGCCACCCTCCCATATAACAGTAGGTGAAGTATCTTCTATGACGGCATCTAGTACCACATCTTCATAGATAGATGAAGCGATAAGTAGTTTGGATGAGCTATCATTAAAGATATATTTAAGCTCTGCTGCCTTGAGAAATGTATTGATAGGTACGCAGATAGCACCTATTTTGGAGATGGCAAATAGTGAGATGATAAACTCAGGTGAATTTCTCAAAAATAGTGCAACACTATCGCCCTTTGTGATACCTAAAGAGTGTAGATATCCAGCAAAGTGGTCTACCCTGGAGAGTAGCTCTGTGTATGATATCTTCTCCTTATCTGCAAAAAGAGCTACTCTTCTTTTCTGTTTCTTCTCTTGAGATGAGAGCATCTCATAGAGAGAGCTGAAGGGATAACTCATATTAGAACTCGTATGATATTCCAACAGTAGTCAAGTATGCACCACCACCTGCAAAGCTACCGCCGTTGGCAAGTATAGGATTGTCAGCTATGCCTTTCTCCATAGATCTAGGCTCTTTACTGTCATACAAAAATGCTAAACCCCAAGATATAGCCTCGGTCTGCTGGTATCTGAAACCCATTGAAAATATCTTTGCATCACTATCTGGTAGTTCAAATCCCAAAGTTTTAGGTATGACAGGTGTCTCATCAATAGCAAAGCCGATCATAGCTGTGATCTTGTTCTCCATGACTATGGTAGCACCTACTCTAAATGTGTTTGTATCTACCCACTCCTTAGGCATAGGAGTATCAAATGCTGGAGTCAATGGTCCTATATTTGCTCCACCATACTCAAAATCTAAAGTCTCATATTGAGACCAAAATGTCCTCTCGTAGTTAAACTCAAGCGTAAATGTATCTCCCCAAGTCTTGCTAATGGCTACATTGAGAGCAGCAGGTAGAGGTACTGATACGCTAGCATCACCGCTATATAGTGTCGCACCTCCAGCAGATAGAGTAGCTGTACCCTCTTCGTTTAGGTCAACATTTGATCTGTAGGTGAGAGCTATATTTAGATCACTAGTTGGTCTGTATGCCAATGCTACATTGTAGCCAAACTCTATAGTGTCACCCTCCATATCTCTAGATATGTTGGCTCTTGGATCACCTATTATGGCACTCATAGCAGCACCATTGCTTTTGACTACTCCCTCGCTATAGACCATTCTCAATCCACCCGCTATAGATAGTTGATCATTTATACGATAAGAGAGTGTGGGATTTAACTCTACGATCTTTAGGGTAAACTCCTCTGCATATGCTTTTTGAGCTGGTGTCTCCCATCTCTTGGTCAAGCCACCTGGTGCAGCCAAACTTACACCCCATCTATAATCGCCATAAGCCTTAGAGACATAGTGAAAATATGGAATAGGTAGGTTTTCACTCTCTGATGATCCAGAGAGTGGAGCCGCTAAATTGTAATCTATGGTTGGAAGATATGCTAAAGTGACACCACCCTCCACATACTGCTTCTCACCAGACATGAAACTCATGTTTGCAGGATTGTAGTAGTTTGTATCTGCTCCTGAAGTGTGTGCGACATACGCAGCACCCAATCCCATAGAGTTGAGCGACTGCTCTGGTATCTTATATCCACCCGCTACTGCCACCGAGCTAGCGATTATGCTTAGTGATAATCCTTTTATCATACTCTTCATGTTTACCCCTTTTATAAAAATACTATATTGTAGCTAAATTTATGTGTAAGATTAAGAAGTTTTTATGAAAAATTGTGGAATTTTGGATATATTTTTCAAAAATAGTGTATATATGTCTCCTACTTGATTGAGATGCATGGCTTTTAAATCCTCTATACTCTTTTGTATAATATTTTTGATACTTTTATTACTCTTTCCGCCTATCTTCATCCTGACCAATACTTCAGGAATATATGAAGTAGTGATCTTTGCTTTTGACAAAAAACGAATCATCAAATCGTAATCAGCCGCTATTTTAAAATCCGTATTGAAAGAGCCAAATTTTTCATATATCTCTCTTTTGACATAGAATGTAGGGTGAGGTGGCATCCATCCCCTTTGTAGTTTTGATACATTGTACTCTCTACTTTTCCAGTATCTTATTATATAATCTATCTCATCCCTCTTGACATAAACCAAGTCACCATACACAGAATCGCAATTGCAACTATTGAATCTATTTACGATCTTCTCTATAGTATATTCGTTTTCAAATAGATCATCGGAGTTTAAAAAACCTATGATCTCCCCTGTTGCTAGTGCTATACCTTTGTTGTGACCCTCGTATATACCATTATCAAACTCGGATATAAATATTGTGATTTTATCTTCATATGCTTTTATGATATCTATACTACCATCTGTAGAGGCGGCATCTACGATGATATACTCTATATCATCATGAGTTTGAGAGAGTACAGACTCTATGGTGTCGGATATAGTGTCTTTGGCATTAAAAACCGATGTGATTATGGATACCCTCAATCTATCTGCCTTTTTCGTTTTTGCTTTGCAGGATTTCCTTGATATATCATATATGGAGCTAAATTGCTTGTTGCTACTGATCCTACTGTAAGAACACTATGGCTATGGCACTTTATTCCACTAGTGACAATCGCCTTTGCTCCTATCCAAACACCATCTTCCAATATGATCTCTCCAAGTTTCAAATCAAATTTACTCTTTTTGTAGTCATGACTCGCTGTCAATATATATGCACCCTGAGACAATACGACATTATTGCCTATTTTCACTTCTGCTAAATTGTCCAGCCAAACGCCTTCACCTACCCAACAGTAGTCAGCTAAACTTAAAAACCAAGGGTATTTGATATTTATATTTGGCTTTAGGACAACACCTCTGCCTATTTTTGCACCAAATAGCCTTAGGAGAGATACTTTCATGAGTGATGGATATGGTATCTGCGTTTTAAAAAACAACATATTTGTCAAATACCACAAAACTCTCTTTGTTCTACCTCCAGGATTGTATCCTGTTTTGTTATATCTTCTTAGTTCTACTATATTATCAAATTCCAAAATAGTCACTCTATAGCTATAATTTTTTTAAATTTGATTATATCAAAGCAAAAGATAATTATACTTAAGAGTATATAGAAAAAGCATTATTACCTCTGTTTTTTTATCAAATCTTTAAAGATGGCTTGAAATTGTTTTGATACCTCTTTCCAAGCATACTTTTTTGCCAATTTTTTAGAGTTTATTCTCATCAGCTCTCTATCTTGCTTAAGTACTCTTGTCATTGCTCGATATGTCTCATATACGCTATTTGCTACCCACTCCCCACAATTATACTCTACTACTTCACCCCAAGGCGTATTTCTGCCAGCAACGATAGGTGTGCCTGCAGCTAGACTCTCCACATACACATTGCCAAAATTTTCACTATGTGATGGCAACACAAATAGATCGGCATTTGCTAAAAAATCTATCTTATCCTCTCCTCTCAACTCTCCTACGAAAAATACTTTACCCTCCAAGTCTAACATCTTTATCTGTCTTGATAGATCATCTTTTATGCCTTCATCAGCTCCTGCTATAAAGAGTTTGCTATCTGGGTATAGTGATAGTGTACTTTTGAATGAGTATATGAGTATATTGAATCCCTTGTTTTTATGCAGACGACCCATAGATATTATAATCTTATCTATATCTATATCTATATCTATATCTATATGAGTATATTTTTTGTAAAACTCTTGTTTTGTCAATTTGTTACTGTTCTGATACCTATCATACTCAACTCCATTAGGAATAATAACTACATTTGCACTCTTAAATCGTGCCAAAATATCATCTCTCTCTTGGGCGGATGTGGCTTGCCATGTGATATATTTCGCAAAAGGTCTTATGATCCAATCTAGCCATATACCCTTTAGGTTGCTTCCTTGAGTTAGGCATCTAGGACATAGCGATCCTCTAGGAGATAGTAATATGGGTTTTTTTAGTAATTTTGCATATATTATAGAGGCAGGGGTTGATATATCAAATATATATTGTGTATAGACTATATCTGAATTATCTATGTCTCTCCATAATCCCCATATCAATCCTATAGAGACTCTATTGAGTATATCACTATAATAATATTTCACATAGAAACACTCTTTAAATTTATGCCATATCTTCAAATCTACAACCAATCTACTATCTACATTTGCATCTGTGGTGCTAACAAATATAGATATATCCTCTATATCTGATAGTGCTTTTGAGATATTGAGGGTCGAAAATATTGGTCCCCCATATGCAGTAGCAGGGTAAAATGATGGAGTAACTAAAGATATTCTCACTCTCTATCCAATATAGTAGAGTAGTTCATACCTCTATATGGATATGTGGCTCCAACCAATAGCCAAAAAGTAGCAGCAAGGAGTGAGCCTGAGGAGTAGATATACCCCTCTGCTACAAAATGGACAGCAAAAAATATAAACATGGTAAGCTTGTATCTCTCTTTGATAGCCACTCTATACCAAAAATCTCTATTAATTATCATCCTAAAAAAGAAAAATAGGAGTATGGAGGCACCTAATAGTCCTGTCATAGAGAGTACCATTAGATATGTAGAGCCTGGCTCTATGCGACCACCCATCTTTTTCCCTATTTTGTCTGCCAATGCATTGCTTTGTGAAGCAAATCCCACACCAAAAATAGGACTAGACTTGAACTCATTGATCCTATCTTCCCATAGAGCCTCTCTTGTGTTTTTGGTACCTCTTGATAGCATTTCACCTATGATAGAGTTCTCTTGTGGATTGCTCATTTCATCATCCATACCACTAGCCAAAAAGATAGTACCTATAGCCAAGCCTAACAACATAACGCCTCTAAATTTAAATTTATTAAAAAATAGAAAGATAGAGAAACTTAACGAGAAAGCTATAAGTGCTGTCCTAGATGCAGCCAAAATTACATCAAGCGCATTAAAGATGAAAAAGATTAAAAATATCATCTTTGTTTTACCTTTTGGCTCCTCTAGAAATTTATAAAATGCATATAGACCACCAATAGATGCCAAAGGTGCTAGTATCATACTTTGATTCATCAATCCTGCAAAGTGTCCTCTACCTATATTTGGTAAACCAACTATCCAGTATATAAATGAGATGCCACCTATAACCATAAATGATTTGAAAAAAGTCTCCAGTAGCCTATCTCTAAATTGTAAAAGGTAGGGGTTTACTATCAGTGGTCCTAGGGTAGCAACCAACAAGATCAATGAGCCAAGCCTAAAGGGTGCATTGTATTTAGCCTCTACCTCATTGACTACCAAGCTGAGTGCTGCTACGATGACAAAGAGAAAAAAACGCCACTCAATATAGACACCCTTTAAAAAGAGTAGCGCTACTAAAAGCATACTGCCATATATGGATAGCTGAAACAGAATGGTAGGTATATGAAATATCATAGGAAATATACTATTGTTTATAATCTCTGCGGTAACCAATAGATATGTAGTTACAGTAAATGTTTGTGCTACTTTAATCATAATGGAGACCTAAAATCATATCTATTTTGTCTATCCATGCTTTCTCATCTATGGTTTGTGATAGATTGTAGCTCAATCGACCCATATTTGTCAACTCTGTTTTAGATGAGGTGATTATCTTTTTCATTTTATCTTTTAAATCATCTATATCTTTATGTTTAAATATAAATCCATTCTCTTTATCTTTTAAAAATTGAGTCGATGCACCTACCTCATCGGATAGTATCATAGGGAAGCCTGCCATAGCAAATTCATGTACCACTACGCCCCAAGGCTCAAAGTGGCTAGGAAGTATAAAGACTCCACCATCTCTCATATACTCCTTGAACTCTATCGGTTGCAAAAAGCCTAAATGTTCTATCTGTGGGTGCTCTACTCTCTGCTTATATAGCTCCCCAGTGCCTATACATAGAAGTTTCCAATCATTTGGGTATTCGCTGCATAAGATATCAAAAGCTCTCCATAGATCTAAAATACCTTTATCCTCTCTATATCTGCCTACAAATATAAATCTTTTTTTGAAATCTCTTTTTGGGTCTATTGCTCTTTGTGAAAATATATTTGAGTTTGCCACATAGTACCCTGTAAGTATCTGCTCATCTACAAATCCCAATCTCTTAGCATACTCTATCTGCGGTATACCTGGTACCCATATATGGGAAAATCTTGGTACCAATAAAATCTTGCTTATGGTGATAGCTATATACTGTTTGAGGCTACCTCTCCAGCGGTTATCCATAGTAAATATGGTAGGTATCGTCCCTGAATATGATGATGCTATATCTAGATATAATCTATCGCTCCAGCCACTACATATGATCATATTGGGTTCTATGGACTTTATGGCTTGTTGTAGTTTGTTTTTAGTTAAACCCTCTTTATTATATATATGGATGTATGGATATGTAAGATCTAGTTGAAATGGCGCCTCTTTTTGATTTACCTCTTCTCTGTAGATATAGAGCTCTACGCTAGAGTTGTCAACCCAATATCTATAGAGATTCAACATATAGTCTGATAATTCAGTAAATAGTATCACTACCTTTTTTCTACTCATTCATTATCCATCTCAAATCTTTTCAATACTATATCTGCCCAAACTCTTGTCCAATGTA
>FPHC01000009.1_pt2 | contig 17613 bp, 15 predicted proteins | sample 1057211 | NCBI WGS metagenome assembly FPHC01 (sample SAMEA4473313, study PRJEB15554) | hydrothermal vent metagenome | biome: marine basaltic hydrothermal vent biome; feature: marine hydrothermal vent; material: water | place: Pacific Ocean | collected 2011-06-14/2011-07-23 | depth 1199 m
CAGCTCCAAGCAGACATAGAGAAAGAGCTCGCAAAGATAGGAGCCAACACTATAAATGCTACTATCAATCAGCCAAAAGCTCCTAGAGAGATGAGCAACTCAGTGAGTGGTAAAAATATCGCTCCACAGGTCAAAAACTTCGTAATGGTAAGCTCTGGCAAAGGTGGAGTAGGTAAATCAACTACTGCTGTGAATCTGGCTATAGCTATGGCAATGCAAGGCAAAAAAGTGGGTCTACTTGACGCAGATATATATGGTCCAAATATCCCTCGTATGATGGGTGTAGCAGACCAAAAGCCAGAGATTACAGGCAATAAAGTATTGCCACTTAAGGCTTACGGTGTAGAGATCATGTCTATGGGTTCATTGATGGAGCCTGGACAATCTCTCATATGGAGAGGCTCTATGATTATGAAAGCTATAGAGCAGTTCTTGAGAGATATACTCTGGAGTGAGCTAGATGTACTTGTGATAGATATGCCTCCAGGTACAGGTGATGCACAACTTACATTGGCACAATCAGTACCAGTGACAGCAGGTATCACAGTATCTACACCTCAAGAGGTCTCACTAGATGATAGTCGTCGCTCATTAGATATGTTTAAAAAGCTTCATATACCTACAGCAGGTATTGTAGAAAATATGAGTGGATTTATCTGTCCTGAGTGTGATGCAGAGTCAGATATATTTGGCATGGGTACGACTGCTGCTGTAGCTACTGAGTTTGATACTGATTTGATTGCACGCATCCCTATAGAGCCTGCTATTCGCATCGGTGGAGATACAGGTATGCCAGTAACATATCACAAGCCAGATAGTCAAACTAGCAAAAGATATCAAGAGGCAGCATCTAAGTTACTAGCATTTATAGATAAAGTAAATGCTGAAGGCGGAGCAGACAATCAAGCTATTCAGCCTACTACACCTCCAGGCGTAAGTGCTTGTAGCACAGGTGGGGCAGCCGCTTCAGCACCAAAAGAGCATAACCACTCAGGTGGTGGAAGCTGTGGCTGCAACTAGTTAGCAAAAGCATAAAAGAGTTTAGCTCTATTATGCTCTTTTGTTACATAAATTTATAAATAGTTATAATATGTAGATAAATCTCTCTCTTTTTGGTATAAAATTATGGTAACATATACTTTTGATAATGTACGCTAAAGACATGAACCAAAATTCAAGTAGACTGAATGGGGGGGATGGTGAAATCATATAGTACCTACTACTTAACGCAAGATAAGTTTAATGACTTTGTAGACTCCAACAATATTATAGACAATGATAAGCTACTTATACAAATATTTTCAGGCATAACCCATATAGATAAATTGCAAGAAGTTGTAGATGCAATACATGACACCTTTCCAAATGCAACTCTTATAGGGTCTACTACCGATGGTGAGATATCTTCAGGTAAAGTATCTACAGGAAAAGTCGTCATTTCTTTGACACAATTTGATGTTACTAGACTCAAATCGACTGTTGTGATAGATTGTGGCGATAGCTATGAGGCAGGCAGGAGATTGGGTGAAGAGCTTGTAGAGAGTGGTGTGAAACTCATCATCTCATTTACAGATGGACTCAACTGTAATGGTGAGAAGTACATCAAGGGTTTGTCATCTGTCGATAATAGTATAATATTGGCAGGTGGAATGGCTGGAGATAATGCTGCTTTCTCTTCTACATATGTCATATCAAACGGTAGAGTTTTCTCAAATTCTGCTGTGGGAGTGGCACTGATCAATGAAGATCTGATGATACATTCAGACAATAGCTTCAATTGGCAATCTATCGGTAAAGAGATGAAGATAACAAGTGTAGATGGCAATAGAGTCTATACCATTGATGATTTCACCGCTTATGAAGTCTATGAGAGATATCTAGGTAGTGATGTAGCAAAAAACCTCCCAGCTATAGGTGTAGAGTTTCCATTGATTATCAAAAATAAAAATAGAGAAGTAGCAAGAGCAGTGTTGGTAAAACATAGTGATGGCTCACTCTCATTTGCAGGGGATTTGTCCATAGGTGATATAGTGACATTTGGATATGGTGATGCCGATATGATTGTAAATCACTCCTCTGAAATACAAAACAGTATGCTCAGTAAACCAGTAGAGGCGATATTTGTATACTCCTGTATGGCTAGACGAAGATTTATGCCAGATTATATAGAGAATGAGATAAAGCCACTTCAATATATAGCTCAAACAGCTGGATTTTTCACATATGGAGAGTTCTTCTCATTTACCAATGATAGCGAATTGCTCAATCAAACTATGACGCTAGTAGCTATAAGTGAATCAGATGAAGTTGTAGGCAATAGAGAGTTGACTATACTTAATGATAATATACTTAGTGATTATCAAAAATCGATCAGGGCATTTTCACATTTTTTGAATGTCACGACAAAAGAGCTCTATGTTGACAACGAGATACTTAAAAATAAAGCCAGAGAGAATAAGATAGCACAAGAGTCGCTACATAGGGCTCAAGAGATAGCCAATCTTGGTAGTTGGGAAGTTGATTTGATCACGAAGAAAGCTATATGGTCTGAAGAGGTTTACAATATCTACAAGATAGAGCCAGGTACTATCGAGCCATCGTTTGAGTTGTATCTATCTATGGTGATAGATGAAGACAAAAAGCTAGTATTGGACACTATGGAGCTACTGAAAGATGGCAACATAAGAAGTATAGAGATTCGTGTAAAACGATCAGATGGTGTCATAATCAATGTTGCAGTTAATGGCAAAATGCTTTTTGATAACGGAAAAGCTATAAAGCTAATAGGGACTACACAAGATATAACAGAAAAAGTAAAACTTAGAGAGCGAAATCGTGATTTGGCAAATATCATAGAGTTTTCATCTAGTGAGATATATATTGTAGATACAAAAACTTATAAGTATCTATATGCCAATAACGAATCGACAAAGAGGGTCGGATATAGCTATGATGAGATGATGAGTATGACTCTGCTTGATATAAACAAAGATTTGACACTAAATGATATAAATAGCATAAGAGATAATCTTATAGAGGGTGATACAATCACAAGAAGAGCTATGCATACAAGAAAAGATGGCACCAGATATCCTGTGCAGTCATATATGCAATATACAAAATATAATGGCATGGATGTTATAGCGATATTTGACAACGATATCACACAAATTATTGCTATGGAGAAAAAAGAGAAGCAACAATCACAGATATTGGAGCAGATACATGATTCGGTAGTCTCTACAGATTTAAATGACAATATTATTCACTGGAATAATGGTGCTACATTTATACATGGGTATACAGCTGATGAGATGATGGGGAGATCGATAGAGATATTGTATCTCAAGGAGGACTTAGAGAAGGTGAGATGGATGAAGGAGCAAGTGCTACTTCGTGGCTCTCTTCATGACAATATACGAAAAGTGACCAAAAATGGAGATATCATATATACAAATGTATCGCTGTCACTCCTAAAAGATGAGTATGGCAATACCATAGGTATCACTAGATACTCTCAAGATATTACACAGAAAAAGGCAATCGAAAGTAAACTAGAAGCAAATACTAAACTCTTGAAATATCAAGCATATTATGATTCGCTAACACAGCTTCCAAATAGAAGACTATTTGATGATAGGTTAGGAGAAGCTATAGTCAATGCCAATAGACTTGGTCAAGAATTTGGACTACTGTTTATAGATTTGGATAACTTCAAACAGATTAACGATACATTGGGTCACCACTATGGAGATGATGTTTTGAAGATAATATCTGAACGACTATCGGACTGTCTTGGTACAGACAATGCACTATATAGATTGGGTGGAGATGAGTTTGCAGTTATAGTGCATGAGGCAGAGACATCAGAGTCTATACCACAAACAGCACAGAAGATTATAGATGCACTAAAACCAATGGTATTTATAGGTAAACATGAGTTGTATATATCCGCAAGTATAGGTATAAGTCTATACCCCAAAGACTCTGTAGTAAAAAATGACCTCTTAAAATATGCAGATACAGCTATGTATAAAGCCAAAGATGAGGGGGGAAGCAACTACCAATTCTACTCTGCCAACATGACACAATTGGCTCTAGAGAGAGCCAAGATGGAGAAAAATCTATATGGAGCCATAATCAGAGATGAGTTTGTAGTACACTATCAGCCACAGATAGATTTGAGAGATGGTAGAATCATAGGTATGGAGGCACTTGTAAGGTGGAACCATCCTGAGATGGGTTTTGTCTTTCCTGATAAGTTCATACCTCTTGCAGAAGAGTCTGGCTTCATCAAGGAGTTGGATAGTTTTGTGATGTTTCAGGCGATGACAGATGTGCGTGAGTGGTATAGGGCTGGACTCAATCCAGGAGTACTGTCACTCAATCTATCTATCAAGCAGTTATCTAGCCCAGACTTCATAGATCTACTAAAAGATACTATCAAAAAGACCGATTTTGATGTCAAATGGTTGGAGCTGGAAGTGACAGAGAGTCAAATGATGAGTGATCCAACAAAATCTATCAGTATACTACAGGCTATAAGTGATATGGGTATAGAGATAGCTATAGATGATTTTGGTACAGGGTACTCATCCTTAGCGTATCTCAAGCGTCTACCAGTAGATAAGCTCAAGATAGATCAATCATTTGTCAGGGAGTTACCACACAATGATGAGGATCGTGCCATCTCTGAAGCGGTTATAGCGTTGGCAGGGAGTTTAAATTTGACTATTATAGCAGAGGGTGTGGAGAAGCAGGAGCAGATTGATTATCTGAGAGATAGCGGATGTCACTATATACAGGGGTACTACTACTCAAAAGCCATCAATAGAGATGCTATGACAGATTATATTATGGAAAATAAAAAATTATTAATATAGTGTAGAGTGAGAGTTTCTATTCAACTGCCAAGAGACAGCTGAATGGATAAAAGTATTAGTTTCTAATACCTAAATCTTCTTTGATAGCGTTGAATCTTGAAAGATCAACTTTTTTGAGATATCTCATAAGTCTTCTTCTTTGACCAACAAGCTTCAAAAGACCTAGTCTTGATGAGTGATCTTTTTTGTTTGTCTTCAGGTGCTCTGTAAGATATACTATTCTTGCAGTTATGAGTGCTATCTGTACCTCTGTAGAGCCTGTATCGTTTTCACCTCTTGAGTATTTTGCAATAATCTCTTCTTTTTTCGCCTTATCCAAAGCCATTGTGACCTCCTGATCGGTATAAATTTTCTATTTACTATAGCATTGATATACTATAGTGGTTGGAATTGGAGTTGAGATTATATCCATATTTGATAAATATGTGCTAAATATGAACAATACTAACGATAAGTAGCCAAAAATATCAAATATCTTTGTTGTTTTAATAAAATAAGAGTATTATACTCCTAATTGGAAATAAGGAATACTATGCTATTAACACGCGCAAGTGAATATGCTCTACTCTCATTAGACAAGATACGCAAATCAGATAAACCAGTTGGTGCAGAGCTACTCGCAAACGAACTCAATATACCCAAAAGTTTTTTGGCAAAGATTATGCAAAGTTTGGCAAAGCAGGGTATATTGGAGTCACGAAAAGGTGCTCATGGTGGTTTTTTATTGGCAAAAGAGCTCGAAGATATAACGCTATATAGTGTCATAATGGCAGCAGAGGGCAAACCTCCTAGTGTATTGGACTGCTCTCAATATATAGACTCTTGCCCGAGTGGTACTATAGGCACATGCTCTATATCTCCATTTTTAATTAAATTTCAGACAAAAATAGATAATTTTTTGATCAATATAACTCTTAAGGATATACTATAATGCAGAGACTATATCACCTATCACATATAGACCTAGATGGGTATGGATGCCAATATCTAACTAGAGAGTGTTTCGATAAAGTAGAGTTTTACAATGCCAACTATGGTCCAGAGGTAAAAGCTAGATTGGAAGAGATAGTCAAGAAGATAGAGCAGGATAAATTTTTGTATGGGGACAATGAAGAGTTTCTCATTCTCATAACAGATCTAAATCTCACTACCAAAGAGGGGAATTGGATAGAGAGAGAGGCCGTTCGCATAGGTGCCAAGCTCCAACTACTAGACCACCATGCTACAGGTGCAAATGCTGCAGAGAGATTTGCATGGTATAAGCTAGATACTACTAGATGTGCTACACTTATTACATATGATTGGCTCATAGAGCACTATGGATTTGATAGTGATGGTCTATATAAAGATATAGTAAAAGCCATAAATGCCATAGATATTTGGTTGAGTGATGATGACTATTTTGAGTTTGGCAAAGTTGGATTGGGATTGATATCTGGTGCTAGAGAGATAAATCGCATACTATTTCCAGCTGAGGATAGATCACTAAAGCTTATGCTTATAGAGAAAGCTCGCGAATATGTGACCAAAAAAGATGGAAATATACTGCTTGATGACGCTATCCACTCCATAAAAAAAGAGTTTTTTATGGCAGATAAAAATGACACCAAAGACAATCTAGTGGCATCATTCGTAGCAAAACTATTGGGGCAAGATAGAGCAAGGCTTACTATATACTATAGAGGTTTTAAGGGCATATTGGGATACAATGTAGGAAGTAGCTCTCTTATAGGGAATAGATTTTTGTTAGACAATCCCGACTATGACTTCTATATGGATGTCAACTATAGGGGCAACTTTTCACTTAGAAGCAATGACAAGATGGATGTATCTAAAATGGCAGCAGAGATAGGCAATGGTGGTGGACATCCAAATGCAAGCGGGGGAAAGATAGAGAATTTCAAAGACTCATTTGTATACAACACTATCAAAAACTCTATACAAGAGTATATAGATAACAAAACAGCATAGATGAAATCTATATATATAACAGATCTTGACCATACACTTCTTCGGAGCGACCAAACCATCAGCAACTTTAGTAGAGATGTATGGAATAGCAAGACTAAAGAGTCTATACTCTCCATAGCCACAGCACGAAGCTTTAGTAAGAGTCATGAGTTTTTAAAGGATTTGAGATTGGATGCCCCTATGATACTACTAGATGGCAGTATGATAGTGACTCCAGACAAAGAGCTTATAGATTTAAAGTTGATAGATAGAGAGCTGGGTGATGCTATCATACATGAGAGTGCCAAATTTGATATATACCCATTCATCATAGCTCTCAAAGATATGGATCTAAATGAGGCGTTTCTGTTTCCTACGCTACTAAATCATCACCAAAATGGTGTACTCGAAAACTACCGAAATGATCCAAGAATGTTGGAGTGTAAAGAGATGAGAGCTATGGATATGAATCTAAAGCTTGTATACTTTGGTGATTACGACAAGCTATCTTTGCTCACCAAGCATCTCAAAGAGGTATTCAGAGATAGATTGGAATATAAATTGTCTCCAGAGAAGTACTCTGATGGATACTTTCTCACGCTTTTGCATCCCAACGGAGATAAGGCACATGCCCTAAAAATTGTAGCCGACTACATGAAGAGAGAGTTGGTTGATATTACAGTATTTGGTGACAGTATCAACGATATAGGTATGTTTGAGATGGCGGGTCACTCTGTAGCAGTAGCCAATGCACTAGATGAGGTCAAGGCAAAAGCAGATACTATATTGCCATATACCAATGATGAAGATGGTGTAGCCAAATATTTGAGAGGTGATATATAAGGCTCTATACCGCTCTCTTGATTGGGCATAGATTTTTATCTTGATGACTCTTTTGATATCTTGGTAGTTTGAGAAATCTTGAAGAGATGATGCTCGAAGCTTTGAGTATCATCTCATGCTTTTTGCAACTATGATATTGGCGGACTTTTCTTGATTTTTAAATTTAGCTACTTAACTATACAGCAATTTTTAGATATAATACACCCTCAAATAAGGTCATACAAACCAAAAACTCATCTGTTTAAGGATACACTACAATGTCATGCAAGAGAGCCTACATAACTACACCGATATACTATGTCAATGATATAGCACACATAGGTCATGCCTATACCACCATTATAGCTGATACATTAGCGAGATACTCACGAATGAGTGGTCTTGATACCTTCTTTTTGACAGGTACTGATGAGCATGGACAAAAGATAGAACACTCAGCACTAGATAGAGGTAAAACACCTCAAGAGTATGCTGATGAGATATCTGTAGCTTTTAGAAACCTATGGGATGATTTTGATATCTCATACGATAAATTTATCCGTACTACTGATGCAGATCATAAGCTAGGAGTGCAAAAAGCATTTCTCAAGATGAGAGAGAAGGGTGATATATACAAAGATGTATATAAGGGTCACTACTGTATCTCATGTGAGACATTTTTTCCCAAAACTCAGCTGGTTGATGATGAGTTTTGCCCAGAGTGTGGCAGGAGTACCACAGTAGTGGAGGAGGAGAGCTACTTCTTTAAGCTATCGGAGTATCAAGATAGACTATTGGAGTGGTATGAGTCCAATCCAAATTGTATACTCCCAAAGAGCAAAAGAAACGAAGTGATAAGATTTGTAGAGGGTGGATTGGATGATCTATCTATAACTCGTACTAGTTTTGATTGGGGTGTGAAGCTACCAGATGAGCTAAATGACCCAAAGCATGTGATGTATGTATGGCTAGATGCTTTGATGAACTATCTCACAGCATTAGGGTATGGTACAGATGAATCAAACATGGACTATTGGCCAGCGAGAGTACACCTCATAGGCAAAGATATACTCCGTTTCCATGCTATCTATTGGCCTGCATTTTTGATGAGCTTGGATATGCCTCTGCCCAAACATATAGCAGCACATGGATGGTGGACGAGAGATGGTGAAAAGATGAGTAAATCCAAAGGAAATGTGGTCAACCCAAAAGAGGTAGCAGATGCGTATGGTTTGGATAACTTCAGATATTTCATGCTTAGAGAGGTACCTTTCGGTGGAGATGGTGACTTCTCACAAAAAGCTCTCATGGATCGTATCAACTCAGACTTAGGTAATGATCTAGGTAATCTGCTTAACCGTCTCATAGGTATGAGTGGTAAATACTTTGATGGCAGAGTAGATAGTAGTGGAGTGACAAAATATTATCAGTCAGAGTTAGATGAGGTCAATGACTCTATAGTCAAGCTAGAATCATTTGTCTTTGATATGCAACTTCATAGATATCTTGAGGAGCTATGGAGACCACTAAGCGTTGCCAACAAAGCAATAGACAAATACCAGCCATGGAGTATGATGAAGGAGGGTAGAGAAGAGGAGGCGATGGCACTCAATGGACTCATTGCTACCATACTAGCTAAAGTATCTATAATGTTATATCCTGTCATGCCAAAAATAGCACCCAAGATATCATCGGCACTTGGATTTGAGATATCCAATGATAGCTGGAGTAGATATATAATAGATGGTGATCTACTCGATGAGTTTACTATTGAAAGGATACCTCCTCTCTTTCCTCGTATAGAGGAGACTCTGTTAGCACATGTAGAGCCAAAAGAGAGAGAGGCAAAAGAGATGAAAAAATCAAAAAAAGATGAGAAGAGTAAAGAGTCTAGCGATGGTGTAGCACTTATAGGTATAGATCAATTTTTCCAAACTTCACTCAAGATAGGTACTGTAGTGGAGGCAGAGGAGGTTGCCAAGAGCAAAAAACTTCTCCTACTTCAAGTAGATATAGGAGAGGAGACTCCACGACAAGTGGTAGCAGGGATCAAAGAGTGGTATAGTGCTGAGTCACTATTGGGTACGCAAGTGTGTGTAGTAGCCAATCTAAAACCAGCCAAACTGATGGGTATGAAGAGTGAGGGTATGCTACTAGCTGCCAAAGATAGCAGTGGACTATCTCTCATCCGACCAGAAGCACCCAAAGCAAACGGCACGGATATAGGTTGATCATGACTATAGATGCACTCATCAACTTAACAGATGGCACTTTGCAAAATGAGCCAACCATCAATGCCATAGAGGGAGCTTCTGTATACTACTCCAAGATAGAGCATGGCGATCTATTTATATCTTCAGATAGTGATGAGATAGATAATGCTTTGAGTAATGGTGCTTATGCCATCATATATGATGATGAGACTATCACTATCAGAGATCCAGAAATAGCATGGATAAAGGTACACTCCATTCAAGATGCTGCATTTAAGCTCCTTAGGTATGTGATACTCGAAAAAGAGGCTGACTTCTTTTTGTTGAGTGAACATGAGAGTACATTTCTCAAGATGATATTGTTGCAAAAGAGTAATATATCATTTATATCTAGTGATTGGCGTAAAGCATTTGAGCAGATACTCAACTCTTCACAGAAGCTTTTTGTAGGGACCAATGAGATATTGATGAAGCATATCAAGCCAGATATCAAGAAGCTTACAAAAGAGGCACAAGGTTATCCTATCAATGATACACTATTTAGATCTACATTTAAGATAGGTAACTATGTCTACCAAGATAGAGAGTTAGTGCCGTTTCATCTGGAGTATCTATTGAGAGTTGTAGAGTTGTGTGATTCACAAGATTTGCCATACTCCATAGACCGCATCAAGTATACAAAGCACTTCATGCCTGTATTTATAGATGGTGACTTAAATAGAGCCAACTCAGCCAAAAGCGATAGGGTGGTGATATTTACGGACAATCTGAAAGATATCAATCAAGCAAGAGAGTATATCAAATATAATGGTACTTGGGTCAAGAGTATAGTGCTTACCCCGCCTAAGGTAAAAGTAGAAAATATTACTCGTCCTATATGGTTCGAGACAGAGGATGATGTGAGAGATACTCTCAAGAATGTTCACTTCAACTACGCTTTTGTATATACGCTAGATAGAAGTATACTCAATCAAATCAAAAAGGAGTATACACTCTTTTAGTGGCTCTCTTATGTGGGATTTTTTAACTTTTCGTTCATTTATTACTCCTAGTCTGCTTGTAATCATCTACTATATGGGTGCAGTAGTTATGCCTCTGTTTGGCTACATTGTATATAGATGGTTGAGATCCAAAGTATCTGCATATTACGAGATAGAGTTGGATGGAAAATATAGATACCCACTATATCTAATGATGTTTATCTGTTTTCTCTTTATGGAGATATTTTGGAGAGTTATACTTGAGTTTATGATAGCATATTTTGATATGCATGATGCCTTGATGCATAAGCTGTACTAGATAATTTTTAGATACCTCTCTAGTATGATTTTGGCTGCTATGGAGTCTATGCGACCATCTCTTTTGTGTTTGAATTGTCCTTTTGTCATCTCTTTGGCTTCATATGAGCTTCCCTGTTCATCTTGATAGAGTATCTCTATATCTTCTAAGTCAAGTAGCGACACAAAGTGCTTTATGCGTCTTTGCATCTCCTCGCTACTAGAGCCATCTTTTGGCAATCCTACCACCAAAGAGTCTATCTCCCACTCCATCAAAAACTCTCTCGTGTCATGTGAGGCTTGTTTTCTATTTCTTCTTATGATGGCATCTTGGGGTAGCACTATCTTGGTATCTAAGCAGATAGCTATACCTATCCTCTTGAGTCCTATATCTAATGAAGCATATTTTTTCACTAGCTACTCCATTTTTTAGGATCATTATATCATAAAGAGATGTTTTTTATCAATTTTGGGTTAAATTAATCCATTTTTTGTTACTATATATTATTAAATATCAATAAAGAGGGTTAGTATGTTTAGATTATTATTGCTTTGTTTGTCATCTATCATCTGTATGCATGCAGAATCATATAGTGATATAGGGGTGCAGTATTCCCATATAGATAGAGACCAATCTGAACTGCTTCAATCCATCCAAAACGAGAGAGTAAAGCTCAAGACAACTAGAGATGACAACAATCGAAAGCTCCAAGAGGAGGTACTTCAGATGAAGATACTTCTAAAGAAAAAGGAGGCAGAGGATATAGCTAGAGCAGAGCGAGAGATAACCAAACTTAAAAAATATAGAAAAAAATTATATCTATCCCTAAAGAGAGAGAGAAAGCAAAAAAAGATACAAAGGGAGCGAGCTATACGAGCAAAAAGAGATCATATAGTGGCACTTATAGATTTGTCATCTCAAAAGATGAAAGTCTATCAGGGAAACAAACTAAAACATCAATGGCGAGTCTCTACAGCTAGAAAAGGCTACTCCACTCCTGTGGGAAAATATAAGCCACAATCACTAGAGAAGATGCACTACTCCAAGTTGTATCACAATTCACCTATGCCATATACAGTATTTTTTAGTGGAAATTATGCCATACATGGCACCAACTCTATCAGCAGATTGGGTAGGAGGGCTTCTCATGGATGTGTAAGATTGCATCCCAAAAATGCCAAAGTGCTATATAGCATGATACAAAAAAGTGGCAAGAATAATACTGAGATTAAGATAACCTATTAACTCAACACTCCATCGACATAGAGCCATCGTCCACTCTCTTTGACAAATCTACTCTTCTCTATCATTATGGTATTTGATATAGTAGCTCGAAAGGATACATAAGACTCTCTCTCACCATCTATCCACTCTAGTATCTCCAGCCCATCAAAGCTACTCTGTTGTGTAAATATATCTATCGATTGACTCCATTTATCTGTATCTAAGGTATAGTCTGGATTTTCAGGATGTGTAGTTTTGATGATATATTTACTATCTCCTAGTGCGTATGCTGAGTACCTAGATCGCATAAGCTCCAGACTATTTTTGGCTATAGCACCCTTATGGTATTTGGCACAGCATCTCTTATACTTTTTCTTACTATGGCAAGGACAAGTAGCATTTGGTGATATTTTCAAGATAGTATCTCTCCAATCATTTGATATAGTCGTATCAAAAAGTTTTTAGTTAATTTATGTAGATTGATTATCTGTTTGTATTATAGTCTATCTTTTTATAATTTTTGATTTGAGTGGGTATTGTACTGTATCATAATCTCCTCTCTGATGATGTAGTGACCAGATGTAGTAGGTGAGTTTGGTGGACTTGGTGAAGGTGAGCATAAGTTCAAACTCACAGTGACTGATGATCAGGGTGCTACTGCTACGGATGAAGTGATAGTGACTATAAAATCAAGTGAAATACCAAGTACACTTATATCCAAAGCAATAGTTGGAAAAGATTTGCATAAACCAAGTGCCCCTGATGGTAATGCTGTGATCTCTCCAAATAAGTTCTTTAGAGTTGCTGCACCTGCCCGTAGACCAGTAGTAGAGAAGTATGGATTTAGTTCTGATGGTACTAGGATGACATTCGAAGTCTACTATGTAGATGATGGTACACCATTTGTGCATGAGGTGTACTCATACGATATAAGGGATGGCTATGTGGACTTGGTAGTCCTTACAAGTAGTGGTGGAGAGTCATTTCCGGTAGGTACAAAAATCAAACTACATATACTTGACTTGACAGATAAGTATGTAGAGTTAAAAGAGGAGCTTGTAGGTGGTGTTGATGATATACCAGCAGGTGCAGTAAAAATGTATTATAGTGCTGCAGATGCTGAGGCTTTAGCTAAATGATAATTGTGTAGTAGAGGTATCGAGAGATTACCTCTACTACAATAAATTTATATTTTGCTACCATAGGAGCATAAGCAGGGCTTAAGACTATTTGGTTTGACCATGTGCATCACCTCTGGAGACTTTCTCTATGAGTCTAAGCATAGTTCTCACTCCTGCTCCTGACGCACCGCTTGGGTTTTCGCCCCATGTATGCTCCACAAAAGCAGGACCAGCTATATCTATGTGAGCCCATCTATCTTTGTGATGCTCATCTATAAACTCCGCTAGGAACATGCCTGCTGTGACAGCTCCTCCATATCTAGTGTTTGATATGTTGCATATATCTGCTATCTCGCTCTTGAGTGATTTGCCTAGATATCTGTTGAACTCTAGTTTGGTAGCCATCTCACCAGATATCTTGTTGGATGCATTTAGCACCATATCTACTGCCATTTTGCTATTGCCCATGACACCTGATGTGTAGTGACCTACGCCTACTACACAAGCACCTGTAAGTGTAGCCATATCGAAGAGGTAGTCTGCTTTTACCTGCTCCTGTGCATAGCATAAAACATCAGCAAGTACCAATCTACCCTCTGCATCTGTATTGCGTACCTCTATGGTTTTACCATTTTTTGCTACCAATACATCATCAGGCTTATAGGCATCACCACCTATCATGTTCTCTACTGCACCGATAAATCCATGCACCTCTATAGGTAGATTCATATCAGATACGGCTTTGAGTATGCCTAATACTGCAGAGCCACCACTCTTGTCTGCTTTCATAGTCACCATGAAATCTGATGGCTTCAGACTGAGACCACCACTATCGTAAGTCAATCCTTTACCTACTATTGTGATGGTAGCTTTTGGATTTTTGGGTTTGTGTGCTAAGTGTATCACTCTAGGCTCATGGCGACTCGCTCTAGCTACCGCTAGTAGTGTATCCATCTTCTCTTTTTTTAGCTCTTTTGGGGTGAGTATAGTGCATGATAAGTTATTGTCTTTTGCTAACTTTTTAGCTATCTTTGCCATGGATAGAGGGTAGCAATCATCAGGTGGTGTATTGACTATATCTCTAGTGTAGTTGGTAGCATCTGCCCCTATGATGGCATTGGTGACTGCTCTTTGGCAACTCTCAAGATTTAGCTCATATCCATGATACTCTTCTATAGAGATAGTGATATCTTTGAGTTTTTGAGTGCTTTTTTTACTCTTGTATCTGTCGTAGCTGTATGCTCCTAATATCATGCCCTCTACCATACCACGAAGAACTTCCGTACACTTGTGATGATTTATGTATGTAGCGATCTTAGCACTCTTGTAGTTTGTACCTTTGAGAGAACGGATAGCTACTGCTATGGCAGCACGAATATCTGGACTCTTGATGCTCTCGGAGCCCACATATAGCTTACGCTCTTTGTGAAGTAGGCATACCTCTTCGTGAGAGCCTTTGAAGCCTGCTCTTTTGAGTGCTTTTTTATCTTTGACAAATCTATGCTTCATATCTCCGTTTATCACTATGATGATCTCTAGTTTTGCCTTGATCTCATCTATCTTCTCTCTTGTTAAGTTAAAATTCATTCTTTTCCTTCTATGTAAGTTTATCTTTGAGTATCTTTTGGGCTTGCATCATATCTTTGTCGCCTCTGCCTGAGAGATTGACAAGGATGGTTTTGCCCTCTATCTGCTCTGGAGACATCTTTTTGAGATATGCTACAGCATGAGAACTCTCAAATGCTGGTATGATCCCCTCTGATTGTGAGAGCCACACGAAAGCATCCATCGCTTCATCATCCGTGATATAGTCATATGTGACTATATCTTCATCTTTGAGGTACGCATGCTCTGGACCTATACCAGGGTAGTCAAGCCCTGCCGATATGGAGTGAGCCTCCTCTATCTGTCCATCTTCATCTTGAAGTAGATAGCTTAGTTGACCATGTAGCACACCTGGGCTACCCTTGGCTAGGGAGCATCCATGTTTGCTATCTAGTCCAAATCCACCAGCCTCTATGCCTATGCACTCTACACTATCATCTTCTAGAAAATGGTTAAAGATACCTAGTGCATTTGAGCCTCCGCCTATACAAGCTATCACTTTGTCAGGTAGGCATCCCTCTACACTGTTTAGCTGTGCTTTTGCCTCCCAGCCTATAATTGATTGGATATCTCTCACCATCATTGGGTATGGATGTGGACCTGCGACAGTACCTATGACATAGAATGTATCTCTAGCATTTGTCACCCAGTGACGAATGGCATCATTCATAGCATCTTTGAGAGTTTGGCTACCTGACTCTACGGCGTGTACCTTAGCTCCCAAAAGATTCATACGAAATACATTTAGCTCTTGTCTAGCTACATCTTTTGCTCCCATAAATACTTCACACTCTAGCCCAAAGAGAGCAGCGACCGTAGCAGTAGCCACACCGTGTTGACCTGCTCCAGTCTCAGCTATGATCTTCTTCTTGCCTAGTCGCTTGGCTAGTAGTGCTTGAGCTACAGTATGGTTGATCTTGTGAGCTCCTGTATGGTTGAGATCTTCTCTTTTGAGATATATCTTTGCGTTTAGCTCTCTACTTAGATTTTCAGCAAAATATAGGGAGGATGGTCTACCTACATAATTTTTGTAGTAGTAGTCTACCTCTCTCCAAAACTCTTTGTCAAATCGTACAGCTTCATAGTCTAGTCGAAGTTGCTCTAGCGTAGGCATTAGCGTCTCAGGAACAAATCTACCGCCAAATATCCCGAAGTGTCCATTGGTGTCAGGATCATATGGTGATGGTGATGGTATATATATATCTGTTTGTGGATTGTAAGAGTCCATTGTACCTCTTTTTTAAGCGATTATACCTAATAGTATTTGAATTATGGCATAAAGATAAACCATAGAGTATTGCAAAATAAATTTTTGATTAACTATATTTTAAACTTTATGAAGTTATAATTATTATTAAATCAGACGATAAAATAAATTTATAAAGGTTGTTAGAGGATGAAAAGATATATTTTGCCATTAGTGTTGATGGTTAGTGGTGGTCATGCTTTAGATGTGAGATATGGTCAAGGAGATTTTGAGTGGAGTGCAAGTGTATTGGGGATGGGTTCATCTGTTACGCTAGATGATAGGATAATTAGCATCAATGAACAGCATCAAAATTTAGGTGATAGTTCATGGTACTATTTTGGTAACATAGATATCCATGATTCAAAAAAGTTAGATACCATTACAGATATTGCTGATGATATATCTGATACACTTCCAATATCTCCTGATGATATAGCACCATTTCCTACTAGTTATCAAATTAGTGGTATTGATGTAGATTTAGGTATAGGCTATGATCTATATCATGACGATAAGGGCTTCTTCGGTATAGGTCTTGTTACTGGTATCTCTACTCCATATATGGAGATGAAAAATCTTATCGACTCTGCAGAAGCTATAAATAGTCTTCTTGATGATACAAGTACAGATGTAGAGACATACAAGTTGGGCGTTTCACTACAGAGTGCATTTATGTTGAGTAACAACTTCTCTATCTATGGTACGGCTATTTGGGCATATCAAACAGGATCTATGGAGAATGAAATAATACAAAGTAGTCTTGATGTTACAGGGACATATACAGCTTTTGATGTGGGTATCAAATACTATTTTACAGACTCATCAGCTGAAGAGTCAAGTTTTTATGCAACGATAGGATACTCTTATAAAAATTGGACTATTGATGATATCTCAGGAAGTGTTGGAATCTTTAACCTGCCAAATCTCTTCTCGATTGTAGATATGGAGATGACTGTGGATTATGTGTATGCAGGTATAGGCTATCGTTTCTGATCGTAAATATAGGAGCAGAGCAGAGAGTTGTATCTGAAGTAGATAGCGAGAGATACTTGCAATATATGCACCAAGTTTCTTCTGTGCAATATAGTCTAAAATTTAAATAGATTATTTTTGTATCGCACAGGACGATATTTTGTTTTTAGCTTTGCAAAAAGTATGCTTCTCTCTATCTTACTGCTCTTGAGGTAGCATCTCGACTTTAGCACTATTTGTGTCACCAAGATCTTGTTGAAGCTCTTTTTTCTTCCATAAATCTATGGGTCATATTC